>Ga0209367_1003799_pt1 | contig 20656 bp, 9 predicted proteins | sample WorMetLIZISLAND2_FD_187412 | JGI IMG/M metagenome (GOLD analysis project Ga0209367, IMG submission 187412) | Marine gutless worms symbiont microbial communities from Max Planck institute for Marine Microbiology, Germany - Olavius geniculatus... ...
CTGAAACTAGAGTCTTCCGGGCAGCCGGTGGTGAAGATTTGGTGATCCTAGCTTGGACCGTTTTTGCCTGATCCACCCGTATGACAGACAGACGGACGAACGGACGGACAGAATTGCGATGGCTAAGACGCGCTGAAAACAGAGCTGCTTTCGCGCGTAAAAACCGGGGTTTCAACAAAACTACGAAAATACACTGTGTCTCAAAGTAAGCCACTGTTATCTTTTCAATAACCCTGTGAAACATTGGCCGATTTTAATATTATAATTCTGACATGATATACATCGTGAAGGAACTCGACGTAAAGAACCATAATTTCGGCCACCTCATCTTAATACTGTTGCTACGCTGTCTTGTGCAAAGCAAAAGGCACAGTTTGGCCGTTTACAACAATAAATTAATACTGGGCTGTTTATACAGCATTATGTTTACGTACTGAATAGGGTGTCAGTTTTTTGGCGCGCCCTACATACTATGCAGCTGTTGAAGCCGGTTGTTACTGGACGGAAACTGATTGATCAGTCGATCGATCGTGTAATTAGCAGCACTGTCTCGTGCATGCTTCTGAGACAAACGGAGAGAAAAAGACGGACTCGTTTGCAAGTCAGACAACCACGTGTGACAGACAGGCGAGACATTGTTGTCATTATTCACGACTGCCCACCACTGCCAGCATCCGCGTCGTTCCACGTAACAGCATCACAGAGAAAAACCACCCCCGACTCCAAATGCTCGTTAAAGCAATTCGACACAGTGATAGCATTTCATTTCTGCTAATTATGAAACAAGCTGAAAACGAGGCACGAGGGGTGGGATAAATCATTCTATAAAAGCCAGAAAGCAAAACTGTGATGATAAAAGTTTTAAGTTGGCGACAAAAACTGTATATCTAAGCATACTTATTAGGTTACTTATTTTTGTGAGTGCTCCAGGGAGAGTGTATTCTAAGCGGCTACAAAATAATGTACGGACATGATGGACAGACGGCGCGGGAACAGCCAACAAATTTGCATTATTTTAAGGTCCGGTTTTTACGAGCGATAGCAGAATGCTTCGCGCGTCTTAGATATGGCCTGGGCGTCTGTCCGTCTGTCCGTCCGTCCGTCACGCTTTGACACTGTATCAAAACGGCAAGACATAGAATCACGAAATCTTCACTGTGGGTTGCCTCAAGTCTCTAGTTTTCCGTGACAACATTTCGTGCCTTTGGGTGCGGGGGTTCCCCTCGAACGAGAGCGTCAAAGAGGGGTACCTCCCTGCCAAAAGACGTTATTTTGCCCTTATTAGCTCGTATAGTGTGAAAACGGTTGCAGATAGGTACAGACATGCTGCTTATCATAACAAGCACTGGTGACAGGCTTTTTAGATTTATTAACATCGATGACCTTGAACAACCTTGAACCCGCAAAAAAGGGTTTATAATAAATTTTTCGCAATTTTTTGATGCAGCGCACATTTTAACACTAAATTACGACGAAATTGCTAGAGATAGACCAAGACAACCTGCGTATAAAATGTTTTAGCATTAAACGTAGATTTTAGCAGTTCAAGTCCCGACCCTTTAAATTCAAGGAGGCCGGCGCATGCGGGCGTCGAAGACGACTACCCCATAAAATGGTTATTTTAGCGCAATTATCTTGTGTAGCGTGAAAATGGTTGCACATACGCACAGACATGCTGCTTATTATAACAAGCAGTAGTGACAGGCTTTTTATTGGTGTCAACGTAGATGACCTTAAATGACCTTGGACATCAAAATAAGGGTTTTAGTAAATTTATTTCGTGATTTTCGGCTGCGACACATCTTAAGAGTGAATTACCCCGAAATGGCTGGAGATGGACCTGGACAACCTGCCTATGACATTTTTAGCATAGAGCCTGCATTTTTAGAAATCTACGTTTCGATCTCTTAAATTCAAGGGGTCTTCCGTATATATCAAATTTAAGTACTCTTTCAAGAGGCATCAATATCTTATTGCTGTAGGCCTAGGCCCCTACACTGATTGCCAAAGTGGCAAGACCACTGCTATCGCGCGTTGCGTGGGCTTTGCTCAAATTACTTGCCATTTTTCAGATGGCCAGTTTTGCTAGTTCAGATGAAAACATTGACTACTGAACATAAGAGCCACCTTAAAGTTCCAAGAATTAAGTGTTGCTTTCGAGACGTCTCCAGACTTCACTATCGAACGTCTTGGTGCAGATTTTTGCTCTAATGCGAAAATGGCGAAAATCGATATCATATGTTAGTAAAAATTTCATAGTAATAGATCTTGTCTTAGCCTACGACTACGTATTGCTGAAGTTGCCACCTACCGTACGTTAGCCTTTTTACTTTTCAGCTAGAATGCTCCAGCATATTTTATGTGAGCGCTAGTTTTCTCACATTAATATTTCACAAAGCAGCCTATAGCGACGCGTTCACCCACCATTTTTCACGTCTTGAAATTAGTTACAGTCGTCTAAACTTTGGTTAACACACGGAAAACTTTTTATAGACATCTGTTAGAAATATTCAAATTTTTAAATTAATTTGCAATTGTGGTTTTGGAGTAGCTCAATAGATTATCATGATTACTTAATTCAAAGTTGTAATCAACGTTTATCACTTTATTTTTTTTACCAAAAAATGTGTATTTACGTTTTTTTAATTATCGCAATTTTTTCGAATTTTAATACACGTTGAAATAACGGAGTAAACACGATATATTACTGACATTTTAACGACGAATTTTGCGTATACATTTACTTATTGAACAAATGATAGCAAAAATTAAACAATTATGAAAAAAAATGTATCCTAAAACAGTGGATTTAGTCAGTACGTCAGGTACAATGGGCCACGTTTTTATTTAACGCTTACAAAGCTGAAAGTTAAAAATGTTTTATTGCGACTAACGGCATATTATGCTGCTAAATGAAATATTAATATTATATCAATACTGATATTATATCAAATTGCGTAGCCGGAACTTACAATGCAGATCTTCACAGTCAAAGTTAATTGTGGCAATATATATATATAGGGACGAAGGGTCTTCTGTCGCTGTAAGCTCCATAGACTCATAAATATAACGATTACTTTGGCGCATAAATTAATCAAGTAATTAATTTCCGTGCCAGATAGATATCCAGGCCTCACGTTTCGTTTTTCGTGTCACGTTCTGGTGAAATCTATTAGCGCAAGTTATCGACTCTACTCTCGCTCGCTATTTTCATACGATTTCGTACTAACTAGGTTACGCTGTGATCAGTAATCGCTGAGATAAACGACACGTGTTACTTGTCGTCGAGACGTAAACAGCTTCAACTTTTTGAGCGTGCTCGCCGACGACATAACACGTCAATCAATAACAAGTTGTCTTGACTAGCGTTAACTAAGGCGCCTTCCTAGAACAGGCGCCGCTCGCTCTTAGCGTATCGTTAAGATCTTTTAGCTGTTAGCAGAAATTCATAGGTTTAGACTTTTTTACGTAGCACCCGAAATATACTAGGATTTTCACGCTTGATGTCTACAGTCAGTACAGTGGTGTATTTGCTTGATAACCTTACGGGTGTACTCAAGTGTGAGCAAACGAACGACAGTTTAAGCTTACACTACCGACCATCGGCGACCGTGAAATCAGTGTGTTAAACCAATGTCTGGGGTGGGCTGAGTTTTGCTTGTCCATCTGTCTGTCTGTCGGTTTGTTCGTCTATACCCCTATCTATACCGTTCGGGCTTTTAACTCGAAAACTAAAATTCGCCCGGGCAGGAGCAATCGTGGTAGCAAATTTTCAGTTGAAAAGGTCAGGTGGACGACCGCACATTATGTTGGCATTTGGCCGACACCGTTTTCTAGTCATTACATTTATTTCCTTCAATCTGGTCCAGTTCGGTGCGTCATAATTTGAACATTTGAGCACTGCCGGTAAAATTAAATTTATTTTGCCTTTTCCCCACACTGAACTTTAGCTTTTGAACCCTAGCTGTCAGAGCCAATCAGTCGGGTTGCAGCTTGCCGACGATCGGGTCGAATTGGACGTCATGCAGGCGATAGAAAACGAATGACGAAACACGAATACGACTTCGCTATAACCGGATCTGCCACGTACGATCTCGTATACCGCGGCGATAGAGGATTTATTAGTCGAAGCGTGCTGCTGATATCCCACCGGGGTGCCGCGTAACCCACCCTTGACTGATCCTCGGTCTCTCAAGTCTCCGTCGCAGAGTGTATGACAAACACCCAACGACAGAAAATAAAACTGAGATAAAAACCCGCTCCATGAACGAAACGTGTTTTTCTCAAACACATCAAATCAGTATCGACAGCTGTCTAGTTCGATGTAGAGTGGAAAGCACGTAACATTCAAAGTGGAATCCCTGCCCACTGAAGTCGGGCTGTTTAAAAGCACCATTGTTCAGGGATGTGCACGAGACTTTTTGAGCCGAGACCGAGACGAGACCGAGACGAGACGTTGCAGCTTCCGAGACGCTAGTCGAGACCTCGAAGCTCCCGAGACTCTCGAGAGTCTCTCGAGCTTCAACGTCTCGCCGAGACTTTTTCCGTGACGTATGGTGAAACACATCGACAGTGACATTGAAAATACGGATTAATTAACTCGCACCATGGTAAGCGCTTTCTATTTGTGATATTGTGGGTTTTTGCACTTTATTTTAACAGTTATCACTGAATAATTAACGGCTTGCGCCATAAAGAATTGCATCTGCAGTGCTGTAGACATAAGCCATTATGTTTATCACAATTTGCAAGCAACTGAAATTAGTAAACTACAGCTGATTATAGCCTTATACGTCGTCTACATTTGGCTGATAGTATTCATTCTGACATCATACACTTTATCTTCATTGCGACTAGGTTATTTTATGACGAAAAAAGACTCGCATGACATAATTCTGCTTATGATAAAAAGTAAATGAAAGAGTAAAAACACTGGAAACGAATATGTCTAAGCCACAAAATGTCATGCTGGGCGCTCTAAATGCAGCTACAGTATGCACGGAGCGCGCCTGCACAAAACGTCTCGACGAGACGCAATAGCCCGAGACCCGAGACTAGACCGAGACGAGACGTTAGTACGTCTCGAGACCGTCTTGAGACCGAGACGTCATTGTTACGTTTAAGTGTATTACGGATAAGTCAATTTTGCCATTTTAATTTCGACGTCTTATATCGATATCATGCAAGTCGCAGCAGGGCAGCCGCTTGGGCAGATATAGTAAGAGGGAGGGAAGGGCTGAATAAGGAATCACAGGCTGAACGGTAGTTCAAGCCATGTGTTAACGGCGACTTCTTTTTCTTATGGGAAAGCCAAACATTCGACCCCCCACAGAATCAAAACCCCTGATCTGATTGAGATAAAATTTGGCACGGTTGATTACGTCGGCTAGCTGACCCGTCATGCAAAATTTCATATAAATCTGCCCAAGGGGGACTTCTCGGCAAATAAGTGAAATATACGCAAAAATTTTTCTAGCTATACATAATGCCTTTTTTCAGAAACTCACCTACATGTCAGACCCTTCGGCGGATTTTTGCGTGCGATGGCTCAGACGACGCGGTCTCGCGAAAGGATGTGTCTTTTGGGAATTAAAAAATTGAAATTAATATTTAACGTATTCATTCAAAATGTATAAAACATCAGTTTATACACTTGTTAACGGTATAAATTATTCAGCAGCACATTGACACACAGTCAGTGTGATGCGGGCAATATCGCCTTTTGTAATTTTTGCTGTTTTCGATGTGCAAGTCCTTAAATGTTACCGTTAACAAGTGTATAAACTGATGTTTTGTACATTTATAACTGATAAAGATTTCGTAACTGCTGCCAATGTCTATCTAATGCTACTAATAAACAGCTCGTTTCTCAGAAAACTTTAAAAACTTAACTATTTTTATGTTTTTTTTTTCAACCAAAAGTGCACCACAGACCGTTTAGCGACCGGGCTGCGTCCGGACCAGCTGAGTGCTTGCGGCTCTTTTCCAGACTTTTTAGCTAGATTAAAAAGTTGGTTTCCGCAAAAAGAGAGTCAAAAGAAAATTGAAAAATGGAAAGAAAAATAAAAAAATAGCAGAAAAGTGTTCTATAACTTTATCTAGCCTTTAATAATTTTAATATAATTTTTATTTTGCCAAATAAATGACAGTACTGAAAATTTAACTGCGTTAATTAAAGTTAACCAAACGAAATATAAAAAATGACATAAAACACAATGTTACTCCAGTATAGGGTTTCGTCGTAGGGGGATTCTGTCTGTACCCATCGGCATCATCATGATCATCATCATCAGCAGCAGCAGCAGCAGTGACGTCAGCCTATGTACGGTAGTGATCTCACTCGGTTCCAATACGAGATCTCATCGTGCGGTTCTGTAAGCGTCTTGTCCGTCGCTCGTTAATCCGGCGTCCGGAGCCGATGAATATCACGTAACGAAGCGCTGTGATTAAGCACGGCTTAGTGCAAGGGCGCATTAGTCACTTCACTGAGTTCACGCGATCTCTCTACACGCATTTCCTGGCGCAGGCCGTAATACGATTCGCTCGATTGCAACGCAAGTATGCAACTTCGATATAAGAATTTTTTTGTATTTCAGCGTGCTGTAGCCTACCAGGTGCAGCATTAGGCCTATAAGACGGCACTTTAAAGCATATTTTGACAAGAAGCCCAGCTGTCGATCGCTAGGGAAGACGCTATACAGTCTATACAGTTTCTGTTGCAGAACTGACCTTCAAGGTCATCCAAGGTCGATGATTTTCATTTCATCCAAAAAGGATTATGCGATTTTTTATTAGTGATTAATAACAACCTTAGTCTTATTTTTCACCGTTTCCGAGATGTGGCCAGTTTTTTTTTCCGTTGTAAAAAGCACATTTTTCTTACCCCCTCCATTCCACTCCAAATATGAAAATAAACACTTGCACTGCATATCCCAAATTTTGCACGCAGAGAGCTTTGACACAAAGCTAATTATTCGTGTGAAAAGTTTTTTTAAGACGTAACGCTTATAGTCACAATACACGCGTTACATTCGGACAGACAGACGAACGACAATCGTGCCATAAACGCGCTATATAGCATGGCTGTAGCGCGTCACAAACCGAACTCTTCGACGTTGCGTGCGATAAATGGGAACACACATCGACAAGTAGGCCTATTCCATATGGGCCAGTCTCTGCTTTTGTGCGAGTCTTTGATTCGCATCACATCATGGCATTAAGTAGACGTAGCATGATAAATGCTAGCCTATGAAAAAAACATTAAACGCTAAAACGCGTTTTGTAAAAAAACAAAAAAACGTTTATTAACGTTTGAGAAAAAGTCAAACGATTGATCACACGTTTCAGCTGAGGTTTGCTTGCATAGCAAATTGTTTTCATTGATTTAAACGTTAAAATATTCTCGCTGTGATTTCGCTACTCAGTCTTGTAAACTTACTTACTCTGGGATAAATTAAAAGTCCTTGAGTTCAATCAGAGAACTCACCATCAATCAGGCTTCAGTTCTACTTGTAGACCTATTTACGATGTATATGGGTCGCGAAACACCTGCTTAGGTGGTCTTAACAGTCTTTGACGGCTTAATTTGCTCCCGAATCAGTATCGTTTGAGCAGTAGCTAGATACATAAGCCTCGGAGTCTTAGCAAGAGTCGTGTGTTTTGGATGTATGCTGACCTTGATGTGGGTATTACGTGTAGGGGAGATGTGACTGGCATTTAACCGAGGCGTCTGCTTTTTTGTCGGGTCAACCTGCCTAAACTTGCACGGCGTCAAACACAACGGCCTGACCTACCGCGATAAATTAGGTCAGATTGTGTTGACGCCTGTAGTGAAAACTGCATGCGAATATCAGGGTGGATGGCCGCACATTAAGTTGGCATTGCGCACATTTTTGTGGTTTAATTGCAGTTTTATCGCAGTTGTGTCGCACTTGTGCAATTTTTTTTACATAAAACGATAGTTTCTTTGGACATTAAATTTAATAACAGTAGGTCTACGCTTAGAAATTGGAGTTAGGGTGTTCGGAACACTCTGTACGTGTGTATAATCTACTATCGTCCACGCATTTTTGCTCACGACACCGTTCTCCTGCCTCCCCCAGAGCATCCACCAGCTTGATTTATGACTTTGTCGCCGACTTTAACTGATACTTTTGAGCGTCACTATTTTAGATGCTCTCTCTAGACGATCATCGATTAAATAAGACAATGTCAAAGCTTAGGCTACAGCTAGTCTAAGCGATTGATCTCAAAGCATCGCTGACCAGGGTGCGTTCCACCAGTGCTACAGAACTACCTCAGCAGCTCCACTGGTTGCCGGTTCTTTAACGGATCAACTGGCCCACCCACATCATCTCAACCAGGACTATCTACCAACACGCACATTGCAAACATCGGACGAACTGTTATTTTCTGTCCACCGCGTCAGATCAAAATAGCCTACCCGACTTGACGAACTTCAAAGTTAATTTATCGACTGTTCAATGCAAATACACGATGCATTATGTAGAATGTAAAATCAGCCGAAAAAATTACGGTTACAAAAAAAACTAAAGCATGTTTAAATTGCCGATTTGAAAAAAAACTTACAAAAACGTGGGAACTTTTTTACGAGATCGTAAAAAAATCTATAGCAATAGCAAGAAGCGCATTAGAGGTTAATTTTTAACGTTATGCGCTATATAAATTTACGTTTTATTTCGGTCTTACTGACTTTTTACTTAGTCAAGAAGTGTTGTATGTTAGGCTCTGGAATCATGAAGAACTCTAGAACTTCATGACGATTGTTTTCGCGTTCATGCGTGTGTGTTTGTGTGTAAATACAGGTGTGCAACATGTTCATCGTGAGCCTGGCAATAGCCGATTTGATCGTCGGTTTGGTCGTCATGCCGATGAGCACGGTCTACATCTTCACCGGCGACTGGATGTTCGGCCTCGGTCTGTGTCAGCTGTGGATCGGTGTCGACTACACGGCCAGCACGGCGTCCATACTGAACCTGTTCATACTCAGCCTGGACCGCTATTGGTCGGTCACCAACCCGCTCAAGTACCTGCGCAAACGCACCACCAACCGAGCCCTCGTCATGATCTCGCTGGTATGAAAATCTTAATTCTGTTTGACTCTTGGAAATGTTTCGGTTTCTTACAATTTTTTGGTGGCTATGATCGGCTTACACCGTCGAAGTACATGGATGCAGTCCTGAAAACAGGGAAGGACTTCACTGTTAGACGCTTATTTAAGACACATTTTTATCAGAACCGGAACTACAGTAGCCTGCTACTGTATGTATTGTTTTACGGCCTGTTTTAGCGTTGATGCTTTATATAAATTAATGTTTTACTAACTAACTCAGTTAGTTAGTTACTCACTTACTTACACACATTACACATTGTCAAAAAACCTATGCTGACTGTGTAAGGATGACGTTAAAATTCTATTAGTGGTGAAAAGGAGATATTTGCAGTTCGGTATCTGCAACCACAATGTCGCCCTTATCGAGTTTATAAAAAATGAACAATTATTCGCATAGATGTTGTTAGATTAAATCTACGAGAACGGGCTTCCTGAAACTATCAATACCGGTTGTTTCTATGGTCACGGAGAAGTCAGTTTAATTTTTAGGTGTGAATGAATTCACAGGTAGTGTAGAAATAAAACTAAAGTGAAGTGGGTAATCAGGTACGCGTTGAATCGCCACATTTATCAGAGTACCGAGTATCATTTTTCGTCCAATTATAACTGCAGAAAATAGTAATTATTACAGGTGAGTGCTTTGGAGCAGGTATGGGCTATAGGCTGTTTCTGATGTTGAAAGATACGTCCTGCGTGTCATGAGATACGTGACGCTAATTAGTGATCGGCTTCAGGCTGCTGTATAATTTTGCACGCACAGCTCTGAGTTGCTGGCTGCTGGCTACAGGGTCTACCGCGCATTTAATCACGTAACACGTAAGGGAATACTTACAAGATGAGCTACCGTGGGCGGCATTTCCGTTTCCGAAGCATCGGATGCTAATAACTGTCAGATTCCCATTACCTAGTCGAGAACTTAAGACTACTGCAGTATACCGTGTTTCTATCTACTCGCTGCAGACTATGTAGGCTACGTGTTGTATGAATAGACAGTCCGTCGTATACAGAATCACGGAGATAGCCAGACTCAAAGTTGGTCATTTTCGATCCCACTTAACCAGACCCGACCTAACCCATTAGAGAAAAATAGACAATTACGACCCGATCCTAGTGAAAGTATACTGCTGACTGTGCTGAGATACTTTTGGAAAGATAAGCTCCTCTACGGATAATGAAGCTGACGAAAAGAAAACAATTTTAGTGATGCAGTTAGTCGTCGGTTTATCAGGTTAGTTTGTGATGTGTCGCAAAATTGAAATGTACGAAGATCAAAGTCATTCCACGGTTCCAGTGTCACAGAGTTATTATCGACAAAACCGCGCAGTGCAGCTACATATTTAATTATAAGCACATCACGCCGCTGCGACAGCAGTTGCCTTGCAGGTTTCCTGTTCAGAAACGGGAAGGTTCGTAAACCTTGGTCTACTTGGTCTACTGTCCGGTGTGGCTCCAGCTTACGACCTGACCGCCGACTTTCAGCTGGTCTCCGACGAAGGTCGTCGTCAGCTGCGTTCTGCCAACTTAAGGACATGTGTCGACAGCGACAATGGAGACAGGTGTTTTGTGGCTGAAACATTAACCTACCAGTTCGTCTGAGGCAAATCTTCATCAACCTTGAACGGCTGAGGATTTTTGTTCGAGTGTTGAGAATTTGAAATCCCGGCACATTGTGATTAACTGTTAATCCGCGCCTTCCAAGTTTTCATACTTAGGCCTACTTACTTACTTACTTACCTGAGTCATATTTTTTAAAATTCCAAATACGGTAGATTTCGATCAGTGTACCGGTAGCCGTACTAAATTTTTCGTTTAAATTATTCGCCCTAATATTATAAGTACACACTGTAGGCAATATGTGATGCTATTAAGTATGAATGCGTTTTGACTGGTTGACTGTACAGGGTGTGGCAAAAATGTAGCTCCCTAACGTTTTTCGCTGTTTTCTCAGCAACCGGTTACAAATTTACCTGGAAGTTTTACAGTTTTATTTACTAAAACAGTTTACATCTAACTGCCAAGTAAAATATGATTTTGTTAAAAAGCAACGACATTATAGACCTTTAACATGACCGCCTACCGATTTTTCAGCATTTTAATGCTAAAAAATCGGTGGGCGGTAATGTTAAAAAATCTATTACGTCGTCGTTTTTTAACAGAATTATATTTTACTTGGCAGTTAGATGTATAAAGTTATAGTAAATAAAGGTGTAAAATTTCAAATTAAAATCCCAAGCGGTTGCTGAGAAAACGGCGAAAAACTCTAGGGGCTACTTTTTTGCCGCACCCTGTAGTGATTAATTATTGACTTATTGAGTATCGGCAAGGTGTTTGGTTGTCACTACGTATAAAACAAAACAGTAAATAAACAAAACGTTACTTTTGCTTTTTCTGTCGTTTTGTCAATCAGTCATTCAACCAATCAGAAAACAAGACCGATATAAAAAGGGGAGATAAATATGCGCACACGTTTATTTCTGTTTTATTTTTATTTCATTTGTTTTTTTATTTTACACTTGAGCTTGTCCAAACAAAATTTAATGTAAAGGATTATTGTTTTGTTACTGTTTTTATCTGTGATTTATCTCATATGTAAGGACAACTTTGACTACATTATACGCACCGGTGTACATGCTTGTTATTCGTAACCGCGGATCATCCATTTTTATCCCATTAGTAGAGAAAAAGTAATTTCTTTCCGACTATTAATAAGCTTAACGAGAAAAGCCAATGTGATAATCATGTACTATTTATCTGGCTTTCGCGCAGCTTTTGGCTGTATTCGTATAGGAGTGGCTTACGGTCTTAGCACGAACTTAGGACGTCACCGGTGTCGGCCCACTTGATCGAAACGTCAATCAATTTAAATTGGATTAGCTACAGTTCTCCTGGATGCGGAACGTACGTTGTACGGCAGTCTGAATGGCCGCGTGCCCGTGGGAAATTGTGTTTTTGTATTAATGGCGCTATTGCGTGTAGACTACCGATACGCATTTGTCGGTTTTTTGAACCGCACGCACACCACCACCACCATCCGATGGATTTCACATTCTACAAAGCTGAACTGATCGCAAGCTGGGACCATAAACTAGCTACTTCTTTGTAGCGGATGCGAATAGTCTTGCACCATTGAATTGAATGAATACAGAAAGCGTCATTAATTAAGCAGCTGTTTTGAGCAGCCGAGTCTTGTACGGCCATTCGCTTCAGTCAATTTCTGGCCGACTGTTGGGTTGAGTCTTGGGTATGTATCTGTCTGTCTGTCTGTCGTCTGTAACGCATGCATTGTTGTTAAGCCGTACGTCGTAGGGGGCGGCGATAGTACCGTTGCATAGGGCAATGACGAGTTCTTATAGCTAACAATAGTAACCATGTAGCGTTCGATATAGCAGCATCACCATAGCGTGTATGGGACTGTAGTCAATTTGGAAATTCGTTTTCTTTCTGCGACCGGAAGTAGGACGCTGGCTTTCGGATATAAGCGGTAAGGTCGGCCTACCTTAATGACAGCTGGGCTTTTTGTTTATTAGGCGCCCCTTTAAACGAAAACTGAAAGAAAAATCACAACGAAAAAAAATGATTTCCGTAACAGCAGCTTGTGCTATTTCATGTTTTTAAAGACGAATGCTAACAGTTAGAGACGCCTCTGACTGATAGTTACAGACGTTAAACATATCGTCCCTTGTATGCAAGAAGTGCACAAGTACAAAAAAGTAAAAGTTGAGAAAATCAAAATCTATAGTTTGCACCTCGATTCTAATTTTTACAGCCTCGCCGTGTAAAATGTTGATACATTATAAAAGTATACTGTGTTGTAAATAACATGGAGATAAAATCAGTCTTACTGAAATGCATGCGACCGACTTATTGAGCTAGCGGCCACAAGTCGATGTTTCGATAAAAAGTTTACTTGTGCACTTCTTGCAGAACCAAATAAGCCATTTCGCAATTGTGCAGGTGGTCAAATTATTGTATTATAACAAAATTGATGGTTAAAAATAACAGCATTAACTTAAATTACCAGGTACATTGTAAACTAAGCTATTCTCATCTATGATTGCTTATTCTCAATTACGAATAAAGCCTGAAGTCGAACGAACAAAATTGTGGAGACATGGATTTTTTTGATATTTGCGAACGTTTTTCTGTATTTTTTACAGTAAATGCATTTTAACGTCGTTTTTATTTTTTGAACGTTTTTGTATTCAAAAACGTGAAAAAATCAGTGTGAAAATGCCTGTAACTAAAACATTTGTTACAAAAATTAACTACACGCAAACGACATTAAGGTACAAACCCCCCAATGGCAATTTATTTCAAAGGCCTAGACTGAATACAAAACATAAATACACTGTTCAAGCAAAGTAAAAAAGAGCAAAATACTCGAACAGCAAAATGCCTAACAACTGCTAAGGTCTACAGGCTAAAACTTGGTTTAGCAGGTACCGGTTACAATCAGCCACAATAATGATTACTGCTGCAGGAACAGTTAGAAACTCAGCAATCAGTAATCACTGTACACTGTTTAGTGCGGTGGGAAAAAGAATAAACAACAGCAAAATATAAACCTGCCGGCATCAACTACTGTCCCGCGCGGTCTAATTAACCAAAAATGCACTGAGAGAATATAAAACTTCAGAACCAACTGTATAGAGTTTTTTTGCTGTAAGCTAGTGAATAAGTCTGTATGTGCACTTCTTGCAGGAATCACATGCGTAACGTTGTCTGAAAATGACACGCAAAATGGTCGCAAATGTAGATATGAACTTCTTGCAGAAACTAAAAGTCCTAACTCGAAGTTGCGCAAAATTTCAAACGGCAATACAGTCATTAGGGTGCATCATTCGACATGTGCACTTTTTGCAGCAGCCGCGGCTCGACGAGCTGAACGCGTTGATATCAAAAACTCATTATCGGCCACAACTCGACTCGTGCACTTCTTGCATACAAAGGACGATATCTGTCGCGGTTTAAAAACCAAACTTTTCAGTATAAGCCTATACTGTTAAAAATGAGTAGTAGCTTAATTAGTTTCGTTTAAAGTCGACTGCAACCGCCAAACTCTGCGCAGCTTCGTAGTTAATTTTTCCCTAATTATTACGCTCGCTGCGGCATGTCAGCAATAAGTATTACTGCCAGCACGGAAGCGAAACATCGAGAGTACGGTACAGCAGATCGATTGCGGCGAAGTTAACGAAGCTATTTCTTTGCTCATCTGAGTCGTCACTTCCTACGGGCAACGACGTGTAATAGGCTTAGGCTTCGGCATCATCTGCGCAAAATAACTTCTCTTTTATGTTAGAAACAGCTGGGACAAAACGCGTGCCAGTGAAAATTTACGTTTTCGTTTTTACTGCAAGACCGGCCGGTGGACAGACATTTAATTAAACAACTTCACGTTGCAGACACATTTGCAATGTAAGCGCAGTCAAACGAGCAAAGGTGTTGGCGCCTATAGTGACGTCTACTCCAGTCTACAGTTGTTGAGGGTCTTGGACACGGACAGTAAACTACGCCTAACAATTTGCTAAAATGTCGGCGCTGAAAGCGTCCGCTGTGGTTCAGTCGCAGCTGCATGATTTCTGCTAGATCTACCTGTAAATAAAGCTATTATAAAATTCTTTAATGCGTCATTTTTCTATAGTTTTGACTTCGATTTTTTGATGTATTGAACTGAAAATTTGCACACTGTTCATTCCTGTTCTTTGATTTAATTTTCTACATTTTTTGTTTTATGTGTTACTAGTCTGTGCAGAAAAAAGGGACGGACAAACCGACGGACGAACGCGACACGTAATGTGTCTTGCGTAAAAGCAATTAGTTGCAAATGTCGTAAATAACGTCGAAAAAAACCGAGAACTAAAGCTAACAATCTGGAGATATTTTTTGTATAACGCACAATATATCGGCGTTTTTCATGTTCACGTGGAATAACGATACACTTTCTTAAAGACCTTTATAAGTTAAGTACTTCTCAGAAAGTTGCGAATTTTTTACAAATTTTTTGTTATGCAATAAAATTTGCTCTGTTTTTTTATGATTATGTAACGTACGCCTAGAATGACACGTCTAGAAATGCGTATTATTTTCTGAATGGGGGCGCAACACTCAATTTGCAATAGCTACATTTCGAAGAATTTTTCTCAGAATTTCGTCAGCGCACGTTTTAGTTTTTCTCAAACCAGGTCGCCAGTTAGTGGACGTTTGGTGTCAAAACAGATTGCGCAAAGGAAGTCGCCCACCTCCGCCGTTGTAAATTATTAACTCACTAACATATGACTGCACAAGCAGGCCTATAGGTCTATAGTCGCATGCTTCTGGGGCTGCAGTTATGAAGTCGCTTTTAGCAGACAGATCAGCGTCACGTGGCATTGTTTAAAATACTGGGCCTTAAATCTTACAAATGTCTGCAGTGTCATTGTTTTTGATCATAGCTCTTGGCTCCAAGGAACATCAGCAACCGGTTACGCCATAATATTTGTTTTGCGGCTCAGAAAAATACTTTGTGTCTGAATGTAGCTTACGTTTTTGTGGCTTTACTAACAGCATTCGTGATTTTTACAGGATGTCTGTAAGTAGACCAGTGTATCAGCGCCCATAAGCTATTTGTTCTGATTTGTACAGTACATTGGTACATGCCGTAAAACAAGCTATACAGCAATGCAGCAGGCGATGACAATGATTATAAGCTTACTGTATCGCGGTAATATTTTTGCGTTAAGTCTGGCAAATTTGTGTTTTATTGAAACTTTTTCACTTTTAAAGGCTACCAGGCAGATCGAAGCGCCCCTGGATCATCGTCGTTAGTTGAGACTCGTGATGAACACACTGCTATCCGTCTGTGTTGACAACAGGTCTGGTCAGTGTCATCTCTGTGGATTGTGCCGATCGTCGGCTGGCATCACTTCGTCAACGAAGGTCGTCGAATTGTGCCGCCCGACGTCTGTGACACAGAGTACGCCACCAACACGGCATTGAAAATCGTCACCAGCATCCTTAACTATTACCTGCCGCTAGCCGTCATGTACGCTCTCTACAGCAGAATATTCGTCGAGGTGAGACTCTGATCAAAGCTTGATCATCAAATGGCATCCAGTGTAACATTTTTAACAAATGCAATATCCTGACAAGTTTGACTTTACTAAAATTGTGCAACGCCATGTTATTGCACTTTTTGTTTTGTTATTGCTGTAAATTTAGTTGTTATTAGGTGTTTTCTTTCGCAGCGCAATAAATCCACAGATTTGCGGTCATTTTTCGTAAAGCAGTGTCGAATATAAAAGAAATGTTTGGTTATAGGCAAACGAAAAAAACACATGATGCAGACAATAGTTTTGGTCTTTCTCTGACCAAAAAATTCTGCAGGAGTGACTCGTTTGCATGCGAGCTGGAAGCGGACAGTCTGAACACATGTTGTAATAAAGATAATGTGCTGTGACACGTGTGACTTTTTGAGAGACGATAAATAATACCAATTGTGTCTGTCGTTAATCATTTCTGGGCCGACGCATGCGATACCTATTATGAATCATTGTTGTAAATGGCCAAACTACGACCTTGGCATTTTACAAGGTAGTGTAGCAACAGTATTAAGGTGGGGTGGCAAAACTGTAGTCATTAACGTTAAGGTTTTTCGTGATGTTGCTTGCGAACAATTAGTATTATTTGTTCCGTACTTTCTCGGAATCGCAAATTTTGTAGTGAATCATTTTATTTGGCCGCACCCTTTAGATGTCGATTGAGAAATCTGTTTGATTTTGTCTTATTTTTAAGATGACTTTTGCAAGTTTTGCATGTACAACTTCGACTATTTTCCAGCTTTTTTGCTATTTGCTATTTTAGAACAACGTGAACATTTTTTTGCGGCGTGTGCACTGGCAGATTAAAAACCGGTCGCAGATGGAGCTGGACAGTGGCGCAACTAGGACTTCAGTACGTTTCGTCGTCGACGGGTCCGCCTCCGCCCACGACATTGGCGACAACTCGTCCACGGAAGCCGGCCCTCTGGCGGCAATCTCGCGGAAATTCTCTCCTCGCAAACGTTTCCGGCAACGAGACCGAGACGCGACGACGTCGACGACGACGTTACCGATACAGAAAGTCAACAACACCGGAAGCAGCGCGACCAGCTGCGACGTGACGTCTTCGAACGAAGAGGCTGTCGGGAACGGAGAGTCACGGGTGTTCACATGTCCCCGTGACGTCACGGGTAACTGTCGTCCGCAGAAAAAGACACCGGATCATGATGACGTCACCGTTACGGACGCTTGTGGTTCGTCTGGCGGTCCAACCGGAAATCGAACGATCGACAACAGCGGAGACATTCCACCGCACACGACACCGACACCGACTTCTGGTTACGAGGACGGCGCCGAAGAAGTTCGAGTTCGCTTCCGGTTCGACTCCGTGAGCTGCAAGGGTGCGGTCCAGAAGGACGTCAGCTCCACTCTGCCGAAGGAGCCACATCCGGTACGCGATCAAACTGTCCATCGACGCTGTTCGTCCAGAGACGAAGCGGTTCGCGCGGACACGGTGGTCAGATGCGAGTGCGTCAGCGACATTTGTCTGAATCCGCCGCAGTTGCAGCGCACCCTGTCCAACAACAGCACCGAGGAAGACGTCAACGACGTTGCCTCGCCGCGAGGTCGATGGACGTTCCGTCGTCACGCGCGCGGTCGTCAGCGTCAGAAGCCGAGCTGTGCGCTGAGGAAGGAGATCAAAGCCGCTCGTCAGCTCGGCGTTATCATGGGCGCGTTCACCGTCTGCTTCCTGCCGTACTTCGTGCATTCCGCAAGAGCACCACCAAGAACTAAGCGTCGCCCTCATTAAGCAGTTGCATACTCTGCATGGACAGTCGACTACGAGACAGAAATGTTATTTAGTACAAAAGAAATATTGTCGTGAAGAATATCACAGTTTCTTGATACATGCATCACGTGATAATCAATGAGCAAACCACCAAGAACTAGATGGCTATAACTGTCTTCGTACACTTGCATGCTGTAGATAGACAACCAGTGAACCAAATCCCACTTAGTATGTAAGAAATACGGTTAGGAAGTCATCATTATGTGTGCCACATGACAATGATCAAGAGAACACCAAGTGAGCCCACACAAGGTACCTGCATATTTTAAAGTAGTGGAAAGAACTGCTTTCAGGTCTACTGGTCTACTTGGGTGATCTACTAGCATGGCCGAGGTAACAGGTGCTTCCTGCCGTACTTCGTCTGTTTCACGGTGGTCGCTGTGTGTGCCGACTGGGTGGACGCCCAGCTGATGACGACAGTGACGTGGATCGGGTACCTCAACTCGACGTTGAACCCGTTTCTCTATCCACTCTGTAACGCCGCGTTCCGTCGGAAGTTCCGGCGCATGCTGGGCTGCGTGCGCGATGGGGACTTGTCCGTGCAGACGAGATACGGCATGTCACGCGTACACTCGCAACGCATGTCCACGCGACCGTCTAGCACGCACTACTAGTCACTTTGTCGTACTGTCTTACAGGGTTCGAAGTAGAAAAAAAGTAAATGGCGGTGTTAGACCCCAGAGCCGCTGAATTTGATCGCCGCCGCCGAATTTTGTGCCTTAGTCAAAAATCAACCGTAAAAATTCGGCTAAGCCAAATTGCCAGCACTATTAGTCACTTTGTTGCACTGACTTACGGGAATCGAAGTGGAAAAAATAAATGGCGATACGGGTACTCTTGGACTGTATGATTGTATTAAATGTCACTTTGTAGGCCTAACTCTCTCACGAAAGAAGTGGCGCTATGCTTTCCAGACGGCCATTAGTGCGGGTATTGCCATACGGGAATATACCGTCCCACATTAAACTTTGCTGTCTGTATTAAGGCCGTAAGAGTCTTATGCCTCCAGGTGATCAGATAGTTGGTGTCATTCTAAAAAATAAGTAAATAAGTAAGTAAGTTTCATTGTTCTAGCAGTGGGAGAATACCACTAGATTGATCGAGTTTTTAATATCCGTTTGCAGATGCTAAATAAAACAAAAGTAAAACAGAAACGAATCAGTTTTGTTTTAGTTTCGTTTCAGACATCAGCATATGTAAAATGAAACAAGTAAGACAGAGAAAAAAACACGTAAAATGTTTTGTTTAAATTCTGTTTTATTTTACGTGTGCAGTGAGTTTTTTGACAAAGCATAAGTGTACTCTTGTGCAATATCAGCTATTCGATCCGTTTTCGAGCTGTATCGGTATTTTACTTCGGTGTCGTTCGCTCTTTTGTCCGCAGTTTTTATACACGTTTGTTGTAAGATTTAATAAACCAGTCATCCGTTATCTCGGTGTTTAATTACGTATAAATCAATCGCATTAGGCTAAATCCTGTACGTGTTCAGCGTTCTGATAGTCTACGTGCTTGTGGTCATGATTCTGTCCAACCAGTGTGTGACACTAATCTCCATTTAAACAATCGTTTTCAGTTGGATGTCTTTTTGATTTTACATAGTTGACCCAATAGCCTAATTTATTGTGTTTTTTTGGTTTTTAAAAAATTATTTTGTTTTCTTGCTCATTCGTATATTGTTTAGGTCACTGTTTCCAGTGCCGGCGCCAGAGAGTTGGAGCCCCCTTTCCAAATACAACTGTGAGGCCCCTATAATGGGGGTGTGGGGGCGGAGCCCCCAGCGGGGGTCCAGAAGCAGAGTTCCTGGTTAGGGGGTCAGGGGGCAAAGCCGCAAATTTGCCCACTTTGAAAAATTGAAACGCAAATAATCAGACACAATTTGTGTTGTCTTTGCAAAAAATAAAGTTTAATAGACCGTAATATGTCACAGATTGCTGTAGCCTACATTAATGAAAAGTAATAGACTTGTCCATATTGGGTAAATTTTCCACATGTTTACTTATTTTAAATTTTGAATACAGTTTTTAAAACTAGAAATTTTTTTCATACATAGCATAAGGCCATATTGAACATACGTGAGCCCCCCCGCCCGGCTTGGAGGTACTAGGGGCCCTTGCGCAGACTCTGACTGCTTCTGTCACATTTTATTAATACTGTGCTACTGTTATATCGTGAGTCAGAAAAGTAAACCGCCTAGTTTTTGTCGTAATTTTTACTATAATTGCTGACCGACTTTCAGTGTTTTTCATTGGCACGTAGGTTTCATACCGGAACTATGAAAAATTTGCAATGTACAAATAATCATCCCTCAACACCCAGCTCGTTTGCAGTATCTGGAATTACAGTCTTTAGAAAAAAGGCGCCTTAATCAGGACTTAATAATGTGTTATAAAATTGTTCGGGGAATGGTTGATGTAAATTTATCAGACTTTTTTTTACATTGTCTGGTTCTAGTATTACACGTGGCCATTGCTGTAAGATTAGTTTTCACCACAAGCGTGTCAATGCTCGTTTAATTTTTTTCAGTAATCGTGTTATAGCAGTTTGGAACTCTCTGCCTGAAACTGTTGTGACAGCCCCAACAATAGACATTTTTAAATCTTTGCTTATGAAGCTTGAACTGCCTATAGTTTGATTGTGTTAGGTATTAGCTTTATTTG
>Ga0209367_1003800_pt1 | contig 20656 bp, 18 predicted proteins | sample WorMetLIZISLAND2_FD_187412 | JGI IMG/M metagenome (GOLD analysis project Ga0209367, IMG submission 187412) | Marine gutless worms symbiont microbial communities from Max Planck institute for Marine Microbiology, Germany - Olavius geniculatus... ...
GTATATCTGTTCTCAGTATCTCTCATTTCATTTTCTTTTAAACATTTCAGTTCTTTTTTAGTTTATGTGCTAGATTAAACTGACGATTTGTCTGTCAGTTTTTGAGTGCAAAGTTATGATTGTATTGTATTGTATTGTCTCTGTTGTTTAAATTATCTCTTATGGTTGATGCTGTGGCATGTGTGCATAATGTATTATGTAAGAGATACTGGGACAGAGAAGGGTATTACTGACACAATAGTGTGGCCTTAAATTGCTTCTTCAGGGCCAGGCCATGGTAGTGAGTGATCGCCAAATTTTGAGCATTGGTTGATAAACATTGACAACAGATCATCAGTTTTGTAACTTCAGTAAGTGGATAAGCAATGTTCAGTAGACACTATTAGTTGTCGAATGTGTTGATGTACTGTACTATTGGTGCAGAAACGAGTGCAGAGTTCAGCTGGTGATCAGACAGGTTCCAAGTTGCACAGATGGGGTCGACCTTCAGCCAGTGCCAGAATGGGAAAGAATAAGCTAGGTATGCCATTGAGTGTACTTATTGCTGTTCTGAGACCTGAATGTAAGAGAGTGCCGTTGCTGCAGTTTAGCATGCTGGCAACTAACTAGTCATTGAAGCTGCTAGTGATAGATAAAATTTGATGTTGAAAATGTAACTCAAGTACAAGTTTCTTCACAAATTACAACAACGATGTGTGTAATAGCCACATGCACAGTATATCTGGTACTGTATGTTGTCAGGTGTTCGTAAGTTCAAGATCGACAATCGCAGCAATGGCACAAGTGCGGCCGAGTCTAGTGCTGCATCATCGGGTCAAGCTGCAGACTTTGCCAGTGCTAAGGATGCTGCAAACAGCACTGGCGGCAGCAGCAGCAGCTGCAGTAGCCGTGACGAGGATGCTCATTCTGGTCTGTCGTCAGAGAAAGCACTGCATTATTCCATCATTCTCGCCGAAATAAACCGCAAATATACTTCAGTTACCTTTCGCCCAGATTGACTGATCACTTGAGCATATTATCATTGTATTGACAACTGGCATAGCTTAGTACTCAAGGGGGTTCAGTGAACCATGGCCTTAGGCTTTTGGGCCCTGCTGGCTGATTAGTATATTCATTTCAGCAAGTTCTTGCTCCATAACATTCTTGTGAACATTACATTTCATATTTTACGATGTTTACTAATTGGAGAGCTATGAGCCTGGTATGTCTTGCCAACTGTATGTTTGTGTCAACCTTGTGCACTATGTTATGCTTTTGCTGGCAAATAAATGATGATGATGATAAAGCATCTTGTATCTAAACTGTAACAGCTATGCCATATATTTGTCTGCTGTTAACCAGTGTTCGTGACTTGTCAGATAGTTTGTGCAAATTTATAATTTTTTTCTCTTGTATGAATCTGCCAAAGATTGCAATCATTAGTTAACATCCATAAATGTAACTTTTCACATTAATACTAGTAAAAATGAATAAAGCTATTGCAGCTGTCAAAAGTTTTGAGAACTGGTTGAAAGTAGGCAAAGTTTTGGCAGTAAAAAGGGATACTGTGTCTTCAGTTCTGTTATAAAGTTCAGGCTGTGAATTTTTGTTGGTCGTTTCATACTAAAGGCTTATAGAGAGTGCATAAGTGTACACCCCTTCTCCTATTTCATAGCTATGCCACTGGAAAGTACAGTATTTTTCTATATTTGTACATATCTGACACTGAAGTGCAGTTGTGTTGTTGCTGCAAAGTTTAGTGGTTTGACGATGGCTGTGCATGAACATAATGTAAAGTTTGCAGCGTGTAGGTTCTTGTTTATCGTAGAGTAATATAATGCAAAACAATACAGTTCTGTTTCGGATATTTATAAACTTTTTGCACAAAGTACCGGTATTGGTATAAGTTGCAAAAAGTCACAGTCAGTAATGACATACTAGCAAATTCATTCTACATGTGGGGTAACAGTATAGCATGGGATGTCACCTCAATGAGGTTTTCGAGGAAAGGTCCAAAAGCAAGATATCCAAGGCATAAAAAAAATTGTGCTTCCGGTTTCAGCCAGCAAAAAGTAGGGCCGGGCAGGGGCAGAAATTTTTAAAAATTTCACATTACAAAACAATTAATAAAAAACAAACTGAAGCACCAAATAATAGCCATGAGAACTTAAGCAAACTTAATGCAGCATTACAAGCTAGATGCAAACAGTATCTTTAGTAAAACTCTGAAAGCAAAATTATTAACTGCACTAATATTTTTGAAAGTCCAATAAAAATTTTAGGGACGTTTTTTCTAGGGATGCATGGAAACCATAAGCCGAAAAGAACAGGAATTTTTTATGCCTAATAGCAATCAGAACAGCTTGCCCTGTTAGAGATATTTCCTTTGCTAAAATAATTAGGCCTATATACAGGGTGCGGCAAAAAAAGTAGCCCCCAAAAGTTTTTGGCTGGTTTCTCAGCAACCGTTTGGAATTTTGATTTGAAATTTTACAGTTTTATTCAGTAAAACCTAGTACATCTAATTGCCGTGTAAAGTGTCTTCTGTTGAAAAATGACAAAGTTATGAGACTTTTTAACATGACTGCCTACCAATTTTTCACCATTAAAATGTTCAAGCTGCACGCTGTGTGCTGGTGCGCCGTCCTGCTGGAAGATGAACCTGGTGATTCAGCCGGTGATTGCTTTAAAAAACGATAATTAAGTAATAATTTATAAACAAAATAAATTACTGTTTATCAAATCGTCACTGTGACGTCATCGGCAAAAACATGTTAAGCAGTTTTTGAAAATTAAATAGCATTTTTAGCTTAAACATTTTTAATGCTGACAAATCGGTAGGCAGTCACGCTAAAAAGTCTATAACGTCTTCGTTTTTCAACAGAGTCACATTTTACTTGGCAGTTAGATGTAGAAGGTTTCACTAAATAAAACTAAAATTTCACATTACAATTCCAAAAGGTTGTTGAGAAAACACTGAAAAACTTTAGGGAGCTACTTTTATGCTGCACCCTGTAGAAAATATGCCAAAAATTATAGGTCATCGTTTTTTTGCTTAGATATTAGTGTGTTACATGTAGAGATTTCTGCTGAGTGGTGAATTAGTAATAATCGGGTTGTGTTCCCTGAGTACTGAGTAATCATGCAGGCACTGCATTTATAATCAGTATTACGGTACAGTCACAGACACTGGAACGGATGAAAATGCAACAAAAAGTTCCATGTCAAATCAGCAGGCAACACAAATTCATCATGCAAACGCAACAACGTCCAAATGTGTTGCTTGCAGGAACCTAAACGAACCTAAATTAACTAATTTAGCATTGAGCAATGACATGATTGGGTGAAATGTTACATGCAAAGTACACTTTCAGTAACTTAGTCTATATCTTATTGAAAGCAGCAATGTCCACAGACTGCACGAGATCCTCATGTTTCGTTATCTCTTCCTCCAGAAAGTCAACCCCGACTTTATCATCTTCCACAATACAGCTGATCTGCAGCTTGCGAATGCCATAAGCCAGAGGAACAAGCTTTGAGGCTCCCCACAGCAGGCCGTCGGTTGCGACTGAACGTACGGCACACTCCAAGTCAGCCATGTCAGTTTCGTCATCCCACGGCTTCACGTCAAGGACGATGTTTGACTTTGCAATTGTTACTTCCTTATTCTTTTTCCTCTCCTCGTACATGCGGATACGTTCTTGCTTGAGCTGTTCCGCTGCAGTGTTCTCCTCTTCATCATCATCGGAACCAAAAAGCTCAAAGTCGTCGTCGTCGTCTTCATTTTGGCCGTTGGATGAGATTGGATGTTTACCAGTACCCTGAAATCCAAGCTCTGCCATCGTCTGCTTACGACCGGGAAATTTCTCGATGTTGTCTCCGTACGAGGACATATGCCTACACCATCGCAGCAGATGAAGGAACTCGGCTGGTATGCTGGGACCGGAGACTGCCTTGTAGACAGTTGTGTCGGCCTGCGAAGGCTGGTATCCTACGATATAGCTTTGGTTGGCGAGATGAGCATTTATTGCTGCCAAGCACGACTCACCTCCGTCACCCCCTCCGGTTGATGGCTTCACAACATTCAGCTTACTAGCAGCATATTCTGTGGACAGCTGCATGGCCTGAGACAGACAGTGGACGTTGCTACCAGTTGCCTGTGCTGACGTCTCTTTACCGCCACCTTTACCGGCCATCAAGTCTTGTACATGTGCAACCCACTCGTTTGCCTTCAGCCCACGAGCAACCAACTCCTACATACCAACACATCCGACTGGTCACAACATAACGACAAAAGAAGGGCTATGAAAGTAACGATACCTGGTACTAATGATCCCCTCATACTTTTTTTGCATTTCAATGTCAGTCAGTATTTAAAATGACAGTTAAAATTCAAACCGGCAAAATATTCATACACTGTGTCTCGAAAAAACATCCCCGACATTTTCGACTGTAACTTGAAAACCAATTATCAGATTTTAATAATTTTAATAATATTCCTGACAACTTGCCATCAAATGACCGTTCAGCTTCCCACCTCACCCAATGTATAATTCTGCGCTACCTATGGAAAGCAGATCAAGCAAAATATGCGTTAAAATAAACAGAAAACCTGAAAAAACATCCCCAACATTATCGATCCTACCTTGCTAAGCTGGCAGAAATGTACTGAAACGTAGTAAACTTTGAAAATAACATCATCACACGTTTAGATTTAGAGACAACAGTACAGACTACAGACCTCTGGGACGCAACTCATGCAGAGGATTTTGCCGGCATCCTCGTCTACAGAGAAGAACATGCAGGCCATGTGAGGAGCCTGCGCCTTGAACTGCTTCATTGCAGCATCCACCGCCTACAACCAATCACACAATGACCAATCAATTAATATGTATATCAAAATACTTATGAGTCGCCCCTTCAACAGGAAAGAGGCCTGTTATGAGTAGGCACTTTAAAAGCAATGTCAGTTTCTTAAGGCGTGATTTAAAATAGTGTCTATTAACGTCAGTTCAGACAGAAGGTCGTTCGACAAAGTTGGTGCCAACGAATGCAAACTGTGCTGACTGAAACGTAAAGTACGCAAGCACAGGATGACCATTTATTAGCATCATCACTTGGATATCATAGTGATGATGATGACAGCATAATATCTCTGCATTTACCTTGAACCTACTGAAGAAAAAAGTGGCAGATTGGGGTTTTTAAAGGTATTTTACTTATTTGATAAGATTCAACTTTACATCGACCACAGGGCCTGACATATTGTTTGCCGAATAGCGTGATACTGATAAATACCTATGGCGAAGCGGTAATGCGTTTCATCCAATCAACGAAGTTACTCTACACCTAGCTGGGTTAGTACTGCAAAGGGCGACTGCCTGTGGGCAGGTAAACCATCTCGGTATGTAACCAGCCACCTAGGTCAACTCAGCCTTCCATCCCTCCGAGGTAGGTAAATCGAGTACCGGCCTATCTGGCTGGGGTAAAGGTGGGCGCATTCACTGTGTCGGGTGGCAGGTAACACTGTGATCCCATATGGCAGGTGATGCTCTGTAGCTCTGAGATGGGCTTCCCATTAAGAGCTATATCACCACCTTTAAATTAGTCAGTTAGTCGGACACTCACTCAACCTACCCAGCAATTAGCTACAGCAGAAAGAAAAATTAAATTATGAATAAAATGCTTAGAATAATATCAGACTGTACAGTCAAGTGAACATCGAACCTTTCCATTGGACTGTGCAGCAAGCAGCTGAACGATGAAGACCTCATTGGAGTATGCAGCAATCAGACGTTTGGCTTCATCAATAACCTGAAAGCAACAGTAACAGATAAAATAGCTGCATACAGACAACAGTTTTTCTCAGTAATAAAAATGTTAACATCATTTTCTATTGTTGTTCAACTGATCGATTTTATCAAGTCAGGCCGGATCCCCCTGAAATCTCTAAATTAATATATACACTGTGTTCAGAAAAAACACCCACTCACTTTTTCTTTCATATCCTTGGAAAACGTTTGGATTTAAACTAAATTATTAGCGAAAAAATTTCATGGAGAGCAGTTTCGGTCAAATTACATTACATTTGCAGTTATTTCAGAAACGGTCATTGGTCACCGTCATAGCGGATAATAGGACAACTTTGAGAAACATATCTTACATCATTCACAACGTTGGCCTTTCTCTGCCTGTCGAGATCATCGAGCTTCTTCTTGAGAGCTTTCAGACTGCAGCGCAGGTTATCACGCCTCCAGTATGGAATGCTTGCCTGTGATGCTTCCTAGAACCACAGCATGCTCTATCTGTAATGAACTAAAGCCCAAATTCCATTACAATGACTTTGTGACAAAGTTCGCGGACTATGTCACGGACATAATTCACGAAAGTCTGCAACTTTATCAGCGACAAATGACAAAGTCTATGGACTTTAACGACTTGTATCCACAGACTAAATTCCACTAGAGCAACACAAACGAGTTTGTCATGGACATGTCACGGACTTAGTAGCAACTGTGTTAACATGTCAAGATGCTTCGTGCCTGCGACTTTCATGGTTAGCATCTGCGCTTTTGCTATTTTTGCTCTTAATCACCAAGAAACTGGACAGAAAGATCACTCACAAAATGACCTAAAATCTGCAAATGTGAAACTAAGCCTTAATCTGTCCAATCAATCGATGTTTTTTTTACAAATTTGCAATGTGGATTGTGGAAATGTTTTTGAGTTTGACACAAATAGCATATACCATACAGATTATGCAGACATATAAAAATTGGTTTAAACTTCAAATATGAATAACTTAGTAAGCAAGAGAGACAGTCGCCACAATAATAATGACTTCTCGTACGGCAAAACACAGATACCTCAGTGAGATCAACGATGGACTTGCTGAGCTGTTTCTGTGACGAGTGACTTGACTTGTTGCGGATCTCAGCCTCGACGCTGCCCTTCAGCTGTTCGTACGCAATCTCCAGCAACTTGGCTCTGTGCATCGACTAGTATTCACACACCCACAGACCATCAATGAAGTGACTTCTTCGAATGATTCAACATTTCCTCTGCAATAGTAAACACGTGTCTAACAACAAATCTTAACAGCATTGATATGTGAAAGTCAGGCAGCAGCACTGTGGGCTAAAAAGTAGACAGGGAAAATGTTCGACAGAATTCCTACAGAAAGTTGCTTATTTCCGAAAGCGGAAATTATTGGTACTCAAATTAAATTTTGATCATAGATTTCGCCAAAACGGAGACTTTCCAGCTTCAACTTTTGCATTTTTGGATAAAAATTTTTGGACAAGAAAAATGTCCAACAATTTTCTGACAGCCCAAAATTTGGAGGTGGGGCAATTCCTCCTCCCCCTCCCCCAGCGATGATGCTAATGAAGTTAAAAAAACAGAAGTGTAAGCAGCACATGCCCGAGTGGCGTCTGCTCCAGTGATGGCCACAATGCGCCGGATGCCTTTGGCAATGGCTTCCTCCGTAACAATGACCACGGAACCGATATCACTGCTGCGCTTCAAATGCCTGCAGCACAGCAACATAACGGCTTCTGAATGATTCGGTAGCAAAACTCCCTACAAGAAGAAATCAAAACTATCATAAGGCAGAAGATACACTGTGTTACTTACAGTGTTTTATAAAAAACACTACTGTTTTGCCATAACTTAGCTGACGTATAAGCAATGTCCTATAATTAAAACCTCTTTCATTAGTCAACTTTAGGAAAAACGTGTGTACACAGGCAGCTGACATGTAGTGTTTAGCTGAGTGGTAAAAGGCTACAGAAGTAAGCATATTGCCAAGACCACTATTTACGTGGGAAAATATGATACTCCAAGCCATAAACAATCAGTATGCCTCATATGACACCAAGGATCGCGTGGACCATCAGGATCAGCTAGCAGCTCATCCACTGGAATTCCCACTGAGATGACCCGAACTGGGTCTGGATACCGTACTTTTACAATACATGTAAACCACAGTCAAAAGCAAATGCAGCCACTGGGAACTAACAGCAAAAACTAGAAATGTTACGATGAATTGAGAAAATGACAGAAAGCCAAATGGAAGCAAATCTATTTACTGAAAAGCGACAACACAAACTTACGTTCCACCACAGAACTCGACAGACACCAAAGATCCGCCTGGACCATCAGGATCAGCTAGCAGCTCATCTACGGGAATTCCCACCGAGATGACCCGAACTGGGTCCGGATACACCTAAGCAACAACACCAATAGATATTAGATACACACACAGTGTGGCACATTACACAGTGGAATATACGTTCTTTATGCCAAACAGTTGCAATGAAAAAGTTCTGGAAACCACAAGTCCTGATCATTGCATTACTGCTAAGCATTTAAACAGACCGTTCAACACGAATGCATTTCACCACAATAACTGAGGGTGGGGGTGGCCATACACAATATACAATTAGCGACTGGTGACGAGGTCACGAATGAAAATTTTTTGCCAGGTATTCAACACTTCGTAAAGTGTTCAACGATGATCAACGATGCCAGTCACTATTTGTTTTGTTATACCTCAAAACTAAACGAAAAAATTCCAACAAAAATTATTTGTGCCATTTTGCGCTCGCATCGAGTGACGAAACAATCATGACACCTCACTGTCGCCAGCATGAACTGTCACCCGCAACAGTGCGTATTTGTGACCAATCGCGAGCAGGTATTTTGTGTTGAGATATAGCAACACCAAGAACACAACACCAAGAACTTCTACTATGTTTGTTCGATACCTCTAATGCCTCAGAAAAAAATCACACCACCATAGTTAACTAACTTCATTATCAAGTAATCATTGTTATACCTCAACGCAAAATACCTACACGCGATTGGTCCAAATTGCTTCAAGTTCCGTCACAAATACGACGATAGTGCATGTGGGTGCTATTGAGATTTGCCTCACTGTCGCCCGGTGAGGTGTCACGACTGTTTTGTCACTTGAAGCGAGCGCAAAGTAGCACAAATAATTTTTGTTAAAATTTTTTATTTGGTTTTGAGGTATAACAAAACAAATAGTGACTGGCATCATCGATCATCATTTAAAATTTTTTGCCATCGGTTCGTAAAGTGCTGCCCTCGGCCCTCGAGGCAAAACTTTATGAATCTCTGGCAAAAAATGTTCAATGATGACCTCTTTGCCAGTCACTATTTGCATAATGTATCGTAGCAGACAAGTCCAAGTCATCAATAGAGGATGAATGGCATTAAGGTTTTTATTATAATCTCCAATCTTTTTTTTAAAAAATAAACGTCACTGCTGACATAATTTTGTGTTCTGAAAGTGGCATATTACTGCAAGTTTTCAAAATGACAACAAAAATAACTAGATGGCGCTTGAGAGAGTAAGTGATTTAAACATTAGTACTACTACTACTATTACTACGCCTACAACTACACCCAACAACAATAAAGGGGAGGAAGAAGGAAGAGCCACTTCGATGCAAAGGGAGAGAAAAGTAACAGCTGGCGTTGCTGCTTGATGCTGTTAGTGCGGTGACGTCATTGCTATTACTAGTCATCATGTACAAAGAAAGAACGATGGACAGAACGGCCAATCTCTTAATCTCCTCCACTGTTCACTACGCTCAGCTTAGCAAAGATAACAAATAAAGACAGACATTGGCTTAGACCATGCTAACGAATTTGCTAATCAAATATAACTACACAAAAGGTGAGTACAGGCACACACTGTAATGTATCTGTGTACTGTGATTACAAGCATCGAGTCAAAACTAAATGAAAAATGTATGGTGGCTTGAAAAGCGAAGTGACACCTCATCGAACACTGCCCGCAGTCCTTGTATAGACTTTGCCTGTGCCAGAGAAACGATCTTGGAATAAACCATTTTGCCCATGCGAGATTGCTCGTTAGAGATCTCTTCCGCAGCCTTGATCTGTGACGATGTCATTGCACCCTGACACGGTGACATAAATCATGTTAACAGTTCAGACCAATGAACGAACAACATTTCCAAATCAACATGCAGTCAAGAGAAAGACATCAGTACTATAAACCGGGAACGAAAATGGCATTGATTATAACTGATTATTCGATTATGAAGATAAGTTATTATGACAATAGTTCTAACAATTGATCAATATTGCATCACCACATTAAGAAATGAAGCATAGTCACTGAGAAATGTAAAAAGGAAAAATATTATTGAAAACATAATGCAACATGCACTTGACTATACTGGGAGCAACTTACAAACACTGTCAAAAGTCGTCAAACATAATCCTATTCAAACATAAGCTTGTAATAGTAGCAAAATAACACATCACACGCAGAACATTAAATAAGTTGAGCAAAATGAGCGCAAGGCTGAACCTAAGAACTATCTTTCAAGCTGCCAATGGCAGATTATTTTACTTATTTACTTGCTGACTCCATTAATCAACTATTTAAGTCAATCAACCGACTGCTAAAATAATCAAAACTTGCAACGGGCCCACGATGCATTGCAGGCACCTTGGCAGTGAAGTCGAATCGAAGCCTGTCGGGTGCGACGAGCGATCCTTTCTGGTCTGCTTCACCAAGGACCTGGCGAAGTGCAAAGTTGAGAACGTGGGTAGCTGTATGATTATTCATCACCAGCCGTCGACGACTCTGCACCGACAACGATCATATTTCACAAGCTCCGCAGTGTCAGTACTACAGTAACAAGAATGCTTTAGCCAGCATACAAACACTGTAAACTAGCAATATTTGCCAAATATGCTAAGTCCACATGAAATGCAGTGCCGTAATACTACAACAAATAGGATTCCTTTTCAAAGCTCTAACAGATCATGTTAGTTGATCGGCTGCAATGGACTTCTGATGTTATAGATCTACATCATAAGTCACCATTTTCCCAAGAAGCCAAACTTTTATGAATGTTTGAACATATATGAATTTTTTTGGTAAAATCAGAGAAATATGGCTGTTGTTTATTAAAAAACTAAAGATGGCATTCTCATTCTCAATGCTGAAGCTGTCTGTCCAAAAAGCTCACCTTTACAATTTAACACAAAGTACATTAACGGCTATGGCTGCATCGCTATCTATCAGTCAGTCAATACATTTATATGGTGCCACATGTTATGAACGAATAAAAGATAAATGTCAAACCAAAGTGGGAGTCATTCATTGTCCTAACAGTCCTACCAATTTAGGCAAGCACAGGAGAGAACAAGAAAAGCCCCGCTAATGCAAAGGAGAACGTGGGACAGCGGTGCACCGTCGTACGATAGTGATCCGTAGACTTCATCCGTAGATCTCATCCATATGGCTTTTGGATACAGTTTCAAAGAAAACCCAGTAAAACAAAATCAGTCGCCAGAGGGCGTCAGACGACCAGACGGACAGACAGAATTGCAACGGCTAAGAGGCGCTACAGCTGCTGTTGCACGTAAAAATCGAATGAGAGATGGAAACAAAAAAGAAAGGAAATACAGGAAAAAGATGGTTAAGGCAACCTTAGATAATGCAACAAAATCAATTGCTTAGACTATATAAACTAACTGAAAAAAATGGAAAACTCATTCAAAAAATATGTCTGTATGCAAACAGAAAAAGATATGCTAAATGCTCATGCCCACTGAGACGGCATATACTCATCACAATGGATGTCAGGACTTTGCTTGCAAACACTTTATCACTCTAATCACCACCATCAGACTAATATTCTAACCATGACGACACCACACCACACTATGTATCATAAAGCAAACTATCCAAAAATAAAATATAAATCCAAACTGATTTACCTCGTCGATACAACACTTCACTTGATCACCAACGCGAAGGGTTCCTTCAACAACGCCGATGTGCAGAATGTAACCAGCACGAACTTGAACATTGTTCACTCGAAATTCTGACTCCTGAGGGCAAATACAGAATGAACAAAATGTACTGAACTGAAACAGCAGATCTATATCAAAGCTGAGGAGCGTCACCTGCCATATGGGATCATATAGTATTACCTGCCACTCGACACAGGTGAACGCCCCACCTTAACCCTAGACAGAGAGGCTGGTACTCGATTTACCTACCCGAGAAGGATGAAAGACTGTCAAAAACAGTCACGCTTATAAGCAGTAACCACTTGATAGCAACCCAACTGAAAGTCGAATCATGACTTCTTGATGATAAGTCTGATGGTGACACCTTATCGTGACACCAATAAACCACTTAAGAACCACGAGTCACCAATGTAACAACCAGTTAATGGTAAACGAGACAGTAGTGGTTTGCAGACTGCTGATAAATGAAAAACCCTGATTATTAGCTTGTAATGCCAAACTCTCACGTAACAATCTATGACAGTAATGATGGACATGTGATATATTTTTGCAAAAATGCAAAAAAAATGTAATTTAATTCTAAATCAGCAAGACTTGGTGACCTCATCTCTGACGAGAAAGCCCTCATCAAAAATCTGACCACCCTGTTCTGCATAGAAGCACGTGGTGTCAAGCAGCAGACCACATTCCTGTCCTGAGTGGACTTCATCGACGAAGGCCTTGGCACAACGAATTGCCTTGATACTGCCGATGCAAGGCTCAAATGCTGCAGCCACACACATACATAAAGAATTTGCGTGTTATAGTCTGTTTTTCCATTTGTCCCATGTGTAAATATGTTAAATTTAAAAAAAAACTTCCGCTAACAAGATCACTTCACGTTCAAATTTGACAAACTTCTTACTCATGCCAACTAACACTGAGCAAACTGCTTGGTACGGTTGTCATGTAATCAACGTCAGCAATTTTTTTCTCTGTGCTGGACACTGCACTCGCTTGATGACCAATGCAGCAGACCCCAAATATTTGTACCAAATTTTCCCTGAGTCGGCATAGCCCAATGAGGGTTGTTGAGCAGGCTACTAACATCTTATTACCAGTAACGCCCATGTCAAGACATGTGAAAAAGTTGCACAATTTTGTTGAGCAACTTTGTTCAGTGACAAAATTGCATGTCTGACATGGCAAGTTGTGCAACTTTTGATGCATCGTGCAATAAATTTGCCAAATAGAAACCATTTCTATTCCTTGGTGATTTATCGCCGAATCTCTGAGCTGTGATTGGCCAGTTTGTTGTTTACATGTTATTCTCGCGTTGCTTATCGTCTGACTCGTAAGTATTGGCGAGTCAATTACAATGTCAGTACTAATTTTGGTATTAAAAGTCACCAAAAACACTTAAGTAATTGCATGTTTATGGTAATTTGTGCAATTGCATTGTGCAGTAACCACTTGGCACATGAAGGTGTAATTACGTTCGAGCACAGGGTTCGAGGCTGGAGCAGATGACAAGCTATTTTTAGCTGCAGGCTGAGCGAGTTTATGCCAAGAAATTCCAGAGTTAAACTTCCTGGATGTTGTATCTAACACTGGAAGCCATGTTTGTTTGGCAATTGCTTGCCGACAGAAATTCAACAGCTGCCTAGGCAAATTTGTCGTACGATAAAATTGCACGATAAAGTGGGGCGATTTTGTCGTGTGTCTGGCGTGGACCTTAAGATGATGCGCAGCAACAACTCTTACCACCCCTTAATGGCCATAGTGGGTTGGATGTTATTTCAGCCAAAATTTTGTCAGCTCAACTTCAATGTTCAGACTATATTAATCGTTAGTACAGACTACAGAACATGAACAAATTGGTGCTGCCAATAGCACAACGCTACCATACTAGTCTCTGCTGGCATCAGAAAAATGTTGAACTTGATAGCATGCGCACAGTGGCACATAGCTGTAAAAGTGTGCATCAGCAGATAGACACTGCATCAGGTGACTTGGCTAGTCAAACGATTGTCAGTTAATTGATAGAAGGTTTCATTATTATTAGCCAGATGTAAACGTAATTCTGCAATCATTTTCACTGACAAAAAAAGTAAAACGCCGAAGCATTATGCACCATACTGTCCATTGTCGTCGACGCTGTAGTTGTATTTGGGCGAATCATCAGTGACTGGGAGACCACGTTTCTGTAGCTCACTGATAGCATGCACATCAAGACCAACTAGATCATCCACCGCACCGACACCAGCCTGAGACTGCAGCTGTAACACAGCCAGACATCGACCATGACGGATTATAGGGGCTACGTTACGTTAGTAGCGATGGCCAATGCAATTACTTATTTACTTGCTGATGATCTCAGTTTCACGAAAATGCAAAAATCTTTATAAGGCAAGATGTTAAGGAAAAATGGTTAAAAAAGATGGATACTAATCGTAGACTACTTGACAAAAATGACATTTCTGAAGAGCGGGTGACTAGTTTCTTATAGGCACATCAGCACAAAATAGGCCATTCAGTGCCATAAATAGTTAAAAGCATTGCCAAAGAGAGCAGCTTAAGATAGGTAAGGTAAAGGTAAAGGGTTTATACTGTGCAATGCCGGTAGCCACAGTATAGAAGAGCTCATCTTTTTGCGATATCCTTGAGCCAGGGAGTACAACTCAAGATTGTGTACATCTCTGTTGGGTGGATTAGTCCTCAGCAAAGACTCCCTGTTACCTCCGCACATTGTGCTACTTACTTTATCAACCAAGATGGATGAAGGGCTGAGTCGACCCTGATGGGATTAGAACCTGGGACCTTTCGATGAAGGCTCAAAGACAGGAGCGTTTGAAATTACCATAAACATGCCATATCAACACTAAAGGAAGAGACTATACACACAAACAATGCAAAGCAATTCAATGTTCAATCACTGTTCAAACCTGAGCCTTCTTCTTAGCTTCCTCATACGCATCCATATCAATGCTCATGTTGCGTTCCTCAACCATCAGCACTGTGAGATCAACAGGAAATCCATACGTGTCATACAGTCGCCAAGCCACATCACCTGATGTACACAAAACACAGTCACACTTAGCGAGTGAGTGGGGTTTAACGTCCCACCCGACCCAGTGTAGTTCATTTATTTAGAGGACAGCCTTTCCAGGCAAAATGGCAGGTACACATAATAACGGAACAGAAAGTTAAAACCTTTACAGAAAGTTTAACCTTTATGAACCAAAAAACCTTAAAATAACCTTAAAAAAAATTGTATAACTGCTAACTCTGAGTGTGCATATGTAACTAACAATAATGGCAGTTCTAATAATGTTCCTTCTTATCCTCCAGACAGTCATCAATCTCAGAATGCTGTCTATTGGTGGACGGGGGGATAGTCAGACAGAGATAGGCTCGTAGAGTGCATTATCTCTGCCAAGAGAATTTTTATAAAACAGTAACTTAAATGCATTCTTGCAACTATAAATAATAAACTAAAGTTCTTTCTTTCCTAGTGTTATTGCTACAGCGTTTGCCACTGTCACTGCACACGTTGCGTTGCTACAGACAGACAGAATGACAGATAGACACAGCATGAAAACATAATCTCCATTATTCACCTTGTTCACTTGGTGGAGATATAAAATGAATAGATAACAAACTTAATATATAACTGAAACCGATGACTAACACTATACATTCTATACAAACACTGCCAATGTGTAGAGTAGCTCAACTGTCCAATAAACTAGCACATGATAACGGGGTCTAAAGCATATAGTGACTAAATTACAGCCAGTAGATACAGTGCCAAAACACTTATGAGAATAAGTAGATTATTGGCCTGATAGGTTTATTCTAACAATCTCAAAAGCATAACAATTTGCATTGCAACACTTAGCAATGTGCCATCCCATGCAATGCAAACTCGGCAACAACAAGCGAACTCTGCCACAAAACATTAACGAAGCACTGTACCAACCAGGGAGCATTTTCACGTCGCCCATCGATGAAAACGTTCGCTCCAACAACCGACGTCCTCTGGTCAGCGTCTTCAAAAACTGCAGCTCTTCTTCATTTATGATGCCTTTGATCTAAAGTTTTTAAAAATATAAAACACAGAAATGTAGCAACACAAAGTTATGGCACAATAGTTATCAGGCAACACAAACATAGAAATAATACTGCTTCAATGCGTACTGTAGATTTTTTGGTAACGCTTTTGTGGAAGTGATGCAGAAAGTTACAGTTACATGCAGTAATGGCAGTTCTAATAATGTTCCTTCTTATCCTCCAGACAGTCATCAATCTCAGAATGCTGTCTACTGGTGGATGGGGGGATAGTCAGACAGAGATAGGCTCGTAGAGTGCATTATCTCTGCCAAGAGAATTTTTATAAAACAGATGAAAGCGTTAAGAAGCCACAAAAAATGCAAGCTTCTAGACAGCACAGACATAGCAGCAGCTATTTTGGTGCTAAGATTAATAATATACAGTTCAACGAAACAGCAATAATATATATTTATATATTTACCGTGTCTGGATCCTTGCAAATTTCAGGAAAAGCTTTGCCCTAAAACATGCAATATTCACACACAAGACAGCAGCTAGCAACACATCTATTTTATAAATAAAAATACAAATAGTCAGAAAATGTAGTATCATATTAAATCTGAGTTTGACAAACTTACTAACTTATTATTTGTTCAGTCAAATGCAATTAAATATGAAGAATTAAGTCTGTAATAATGAGGTTTATGCATGCTCTTTTAGTGGAGGTTTAAGATATACAAAAATGCACCAGCAGAAAGTTACAGTACAACTTATGCAAAAGTAAACAATGACACAACTTCAATCTTGCACTGCAGTTCTCTACACCTAAAAAATACTGAAAAAAATGGGAGAATCATAGTACAGTTATACTTACGAATTCATAATAGAATATTTTGCATATTATAAAACACTAAATGCAACTTACAATATCGGCTATTAACACAAGACAACAGTAGAAATAAAACTTGCTGTCATCTGACCAGTATTTGACAAACAGTATCCACCAATGAAGCAAGCATGCCGGGCTTAGCATTCAACTTCTCTGTGGCATAACGCACAGCACGACGTAAAATTCTCCTCAGCACATATCTGTCAAATGGGAAACAAAGCGTGTGCTAATCAGAAATTTCAGATTACAACAAAAAACAAGTGTATTTGCTGTTCACTAAATTTTTGCCAACATTTACATCTAATTACTTAACAGTCAATAACTGCTGCAACTGCAAGAAGTGAAATTTCAGGCCCCAATGTTTACAAAATTTCAGGACATTTTTGTCGGTTTCATGAGGCTCAAGACACAGAAAATGCACGTTTTTCTGTCCTCATAAATGTTATTCATTTAAGCAGATTGCAGTCCTAAAAATGTTACTAAGGCACTGTTATGAATATACAAAGGCAAAACTGTAGTAAGTAAGTAAGTAAGCCAAAAGTATTGATAGAATCCTGTTAACTAAGTAAAGTACAAAATGAATGCAATGCTGTAACGACAGCATAACGAAAGTCCATATTAGGACATTCTGACCAACTGAGTAAAATTTCAGGACAACTGCTGATTTCAGGACAATTTCGGGACATCCATTAAATTTCAGGAATTTCAGGACAACTGGGAGCCCTGTATAGTCCAGTAAATGACTAAATGACGCTGGCCAAGTCTCTAAAACATTTCAGTGGCATTTTCACAATTGCCATATTTTCTGGATATGTGTACTGAGTAGTGCAGAAAAAAACTGGAAAATACATGTAAATGTACGTTAACTATGTTTCATGTAGACTGAACAATAAAACATCTTTTGAACCACTGGCTCAATCTCGGTAAAGCATTAAAAGTTTTTTATGTGTCATCCTGTATATAATAACTCTCACAGTCTCTCACATCAAAGCAGACAAATACCACAAAAGAGTGAATACCCGCGGCCAACGTTATCGGGACGGCCTCCGTCAGCCAGTGCAATAGTCAGAGTTCTAGAATGGTCGGCAACAACACGGTAGGCCATGTCGACACCATCCTTGTCTTCCGCACCGACGAGCCCAGTGTACGGTCTCATACCAGTCATCTGCCAACACATGTCAGTCGTAAACAAATCATGTTCTACAGTGAGTGAGTGAGTGAGAGAGTGAGTAGGGTTAAACGTCCCACCAGACACAGCATAGGTCATTTCGAGGACAGCCTTTCCAGGCAAAATGCACAAACATACACATCATAATGGAACAGTAAGCTTAACCTTTGCAGAAAACTCAAACATAAAACATAAAACACAGAAACAACCAAAACCTAACATTGTAAAAACTCACCATCATAACCGTGCATTGCATAAGTAAGACTAACATTTGGCAGTTCTAATAATCATTCTCTGTTATCCTCCAGACAGTGCACTGTGCAGTCTTATGTCAGTACATAGCAGAATACAATAATACTACGTGCTGTTGATCCAATTTTAGCTTTTTGTTCCACTAACAATGAAATAATCTACTAAGATTAATTTTTTTTAAATATCTAACCCATAAATTTGAAAATTTATGTATATTCTATGCTACAGGGAGCAAGTGAAAGCAGAGATGAATCAACCGACAACACACTTTTAAGCTGAGGTTGAAGTTGGGCCTCTTTGAAAACTCAAAAATAACCCAAAACCCAATTTTATAACAATTTATAAAAACCTGCTTTTTTCAACCCTGACTTTTTATGTCAATAATATTATCGTGTTTAAAGTTCACACAATCACAGTGGCACTGTGGCATATTACTCGGTTTAATGAAACAATGAAAAGCAGCAAGCAGTACGTCTTGTATTGCCACGAACAGCGGAGCAAACAAATCGGTATCGTAGTTGGACATTTTGCCCTGCATGACCGAAACGACTCTCTCCAGACCCATTCCGCAGTCAATGTTCTGCTTCGGCAGCTGCTGCAAACTGCCATCTGACTCCCTACACATACGTCAAACACCGACGTGCTGCACAAACGGCAATCAGACATCTCATAACACATCAACAGCAGTCAAAGATCTGTTAAACAAATGAATGAACGAGATATATTTATTCTCTGCTGCAGCCAACACCTGGATTAAAATGTAAATATACTAAACTAAAAGTTGAAAAAGTGAGTGACTGAGTAGGGTTTAACATCCTACTCGACACAATATAGGTCATTTCAGGGACGGCCTTTGCAGGCAAAATTGCACATACAAAGTTGAAAAAAACATACACACGATTAAGCAAAACTAAGCAAACAATATGGTACAAAAATTGTCAATATCAAGCTGTTTGTGTTTTATGCAGCAAATAGTTAGACAAAAAGCAATCATGTCTCAATGGCATCAAATGTATAATGTCAGAACATTGTAACACAGGCACTGTAGAAGTAAGTGCAATGTAGTAATGATTTCACTGATGTGTCCTTCTTATTACAGCCTAGATAGAACAAAGTAAAGCAATAACAAAAACAAAAAAATAATCAACAAAAATCACTACTCCGCGTAGAAAACAAAAAATAGCCTAACTACCAGCTAGGTCAAAAAACAGCATAACAACATTATTAATAGCAATGTTAGTAATATTAGTATCAAGCTGGCTTACATCTAACATTTTACACATTTGAAAATTATTTTAAATCGCCACTGAAACAGCTACCACAGTTTAGAGATATCAGATACTAATGATATCAGTGAACGAAAACTGCATAAGACACTCGTACATGTTAAATTCCATAAAGACAAGATTCCAGATTTCGAGAACTTCAGGAACGTCCTGATTGACAAGGTGGCTTGCATCACGGCCTCCAATGCGATCAAAGTGTATTTCAGAGCAAGGTCCACACGGCCCAGTATCACCCATCATCCAGAAGTTGTCCTTCATGCCGAACGGCAAGATGCGCTCAGCAGGAATCCTGACAAACAGACAGGGCTTCTGTGTGTATCTAACGCTTACTTACAAACTTTCTTTTAACTCCCACTCTGCATAAGAGATAATGAAAAAAACATTAACAAAACCTATATACATGTACAGCACAGGAAGATCTATATATCCAAATTATTTATGTACGTTACATAAAACAATGCACACGTATAGTTATATACAGGTATGCATACAGAAGTACTACGTATTAAACCTAATTAGTAGTTAGTAAGACATATAAGAATCTGGCAAAATATACTGCTGCGATCAATACCCAAGACTCATCCAGATATTTTTTGCCTCTACATCTGGTCCAAGTGCTTTTTCTTGGCAACCACCAAAATAAGTAATATAGAGACGATCTTTCGGCATTCGTAGACGTTCTGTCAGCAACTCCCAGGCCCAAGTTATCACTTCTTTCTGTTACACATTCGAAAACTTCACAATTACATATCAGTCACAGTCACAATCTATGGTAAAGTTAAACTATGCAAAAAACCTTATAAAATGAAGCAACATTTACATATGTTATATACAACAATTTCCAGTACCAACAAACATAAAATGCAAATGCCGAAACCTTGAAGTAGTCTCCGAATGACCAGTTTCCGAGCATCTCAAAGAAGGTATGATGATATACATCCTTGCCAACATCATCCAAGTCATTGTGCTTGCCTCCGGCGCGAATACACTTCTGAGTGTTGACAGCACGAATCAGACAACCCATGTCACTCTTGGGGTCAACAGTGCCTTGAAATATTGGCTTAAACTGCACATTGCAACAAACAAGCAACAGATAATTATGTAGAATTATAACAATAACATATACAAATAAACATAGATACAATCATTACCGGTACTTCGAATAGAAGACACCAAATTTATCAATACACAAAGTCAAATATCCAACAATGCAGTGACATATAATAC
>Ga0209367_1003801_pt1 | contig 20655 bp, 21 predicted proteins | sample WorMetLIZISLAND2_FD_187412 | JGI IMG/M metagenome (GOLD analysis project Ga0209367, IMG submission 187412) | Marine gutless worms symbiont microbial communities from Max Planck institute for Marine Microbiology, Germany - Olavius geniculatus... ...
CTTAATTCGCTCGCTCTTCCGAGCCACCAGGCGGTGCCGATGATATTGGCTTCCAGCCATGCTTTTAGTGCCAAACCAGTCACTGGCTGCCATACGCAATAAACGGCGTATTATCATGGCCTTACAAGCCTTAGAAATCATCAAATCACCCAAAATTACTATTCATTTTCAGCAGTTACTGGGCATAAAAAAATCGATTTTTGGGCTCCCTCAAAATCCCCTCAATGTATTCGCCCAAAATTTCGTCACTGACCAGCAATCGATGCCCCCTACAAGTGGCCAAAATTTGGTGCACTTACCGTCGATAGCTTTTCGGCTAGACAAAAAAAGTGGGTTGAGCAAATGCCAGGTATAAACATGCAAATTTTGCTCAAGTCGGAGTACGATGACACTCCTCACACATACTGTCGAGAGTGAATCACCAGGGCTAGAGTCCCGGTTACCGGGACCGGATACACGACGTTTCTATTTTCACCTCTTTTAAGTTAACTTCATCTTGTAGATATACACGATAAATCTGGCTATCTGTAACTTTTAGCTGATATTAGACAGAATAAACTATTTCTCTAAATAAGTCTGATATGATTCATTCGGTAAATATCAATAATTAATGCATTTGGGCTAAAAAGAAGTAAAAGTCAGCCGGTATGCCTGAAAACCGCAGGATACCACAGGACTCCATGAAAAGACCGCAGGACACATAAATGATAACCGCAAAATAATTTTTAGACGTGAAATCAAAACTTAACCTCTCAATAGTTTAGTAAATTTAAATAAATGCCGCTAGACAATGCAAAAATGACAAAATCAGCACGCCACCAGATGCCTAAAAACAGGGACAAAAATGCCATACGCCGCGACGCTCAAGACGCAGGCCACATACCTGGACGCCATGGATGCGTAGGCCGTATGTCAGATGTGCGCGCGCCAGGACGCTTAAATTTACAATGTACATCACTCATGTTGTCAGTGTTTGCACATTCATTCACGCTACTCCCGTTCACAAATTCTGTGCTGGCTAAGCTTACAATCAATACATTTACCGGTATATGTCCTGCGGTTTTCTTGCACATCCTGAAATATTGGTGTCGCCACATAACCGCTATAATATGGCTATATAATGTTCTAAAATTGAAGAAAACCTATAGTTTTACTGTTTTCGCACTTTTTGATGGTTATTCAAAGTGTCCTGCGGTGTCCTGCGGTTTTCAGTCTTCTGATCCGGGACGGTGGACCTTTCATCGGCTCATACCGAATTTTAGACAGTATCTTTTCGTGTGCGTGTTTTCTAGAACTGTGTGGATTTGAAGTCGCGTGTTGAAGTAAAGCTTGTTTCTAAAGGTTTTATTCAAATTTTGTGCATGTTTTGCAGTAAAATACTGAGAGGTTAAAAATTTTTCAGTTTACTTTCAGCTGGACAATGGCAGAAGTGGACCATAATGGCCTGCTCGTGTACTTACTTACTTATACAGCATGGACCTAAAATCTTACTTCGCAACTTAGATTTATTTATTTCAGCTTTATTAGGTAGTTCGTTAACTTTCTGCTACATTTTAGTCTCGCCAGACCATCGACTGCCAACGGGGCTGGAAGTGACAGTGGCTGCAATGTCGTGATACCAGCTCAGCTTCTGACAGTGATGGAGCAGGATGTCATCGGTCCGGCATTATCCGTTTTCCTCGAACTGAAAGTAGCAAATTTTGCATTGCTTCTATCAGTTCGCCAAACTGAAAATAGAATTAACGTTTCATAAAATGCTGACACATGAATAATGCAACCATGACTGGCATCTTTGTATTTTACGTCGTTACACTGGAGATTGAGTTAGAAATTCTATCTTGTGCAATAAGCTGCATTTGCAGTAATTATTTTTTTATCTTCTTTATTACAACAGTTGACTGTTTTTACAATGTTGGCTGTTGTTGCAGCACGTGCAAACGCTTGTGTACGGCGAACAGGCTGCATTTGATGCCTCCGTTCAGACACTGGAGGCCCGCATTGATAATGTGGCCTGCACTGACAACAGCCTCAGAATGATCCATTTGTCAGTGCACATCTGCACTGACAAGTGACTGATTTCTAGGCTATTGTCAGTGCAGATCTACACTGACAATAACACCGAGCACCTGTTATCGTCTGTTGTGGATGTCAGAACGTGTCTGTTGATATGATTGACTTTTTAAATTTGTTGGTCATGTGATGGTGTGTTAACCTACTCACTGCTTTACTTTTACACGTATGCTTCCAACGCAGTACAGTTTCCAGCCATTCCTCGCATCCAGGCTCGGCAGTGGTAAAAAGCGGATCGGCAGATGTGCGGATCTGTGGATGTTGCGTCAGTGCTTTGTGATGGAGAGGGTTAGGAATAAAGTTAGGGTATGGTTAAGCTAATAAATTACAGCTTAATTACAGTGGTTGTTTTTGGCTTTCCAGAAAGTTGCAGTGATTTGTTGTGGTCTTGACCTGGACCTTTCCGGATTGACCGCAAAATAGAACGGTGACCTGGAACAGATGTCACCACGCCCACAATTTGAATTGCCTATAGTGTAAGTAAAGAGCGCCGGATTAAAGTTGGATACTCCGATTTAAGCAAGTTAATGTATCTCAGCAGACTCAGAATGGATATAAACGATTAAATTTAATCTTTAAAGTAAGAACCACTCGCTTAGTTTTAAATTATTCATGTTTGTTAACTTTCAGAACTTTGTTGAAATCATTTGATCTGCTAGTCAACAGACATTTTTGTTTACAGTTTACATAGGATATGTAAATGGTTCCTAGAGAAGGACTGATCACTAGGTTTTTTCCTTACCCAAATACTAAGGGTAGCCCTAACCCCAAGCCTGGCCCTGACCCTATCCCTAACTCTAAACTCAAGTCCTTAACTTAACAACTGACTGACCCTATGTTACGTTCAGCGCACGTGACTGCTTGTGTTTGTTTACATATGTTGAGTGACGTGTTTATAAAATTGTAAAATTACGGAATTGACGATGAAATGTATGTTGTTGATTAGTTAGTGATTTAACGACTAAAAACGTGCCTAAAATAGTTATCAGAAGATTAACGAAGTAAGTTTACAACGATTATTTTTGTTCATTTGATCGCTGATATACGTTTGTTTTACGATTATATATAGCGAAAATCGTTAACTTTTTTGTAAGTATCAAAACGTTGTTGCAAAAAACGTCAGAAAATACGAAAATACACCTTCACAAGTCTACTAAGTTACGTTAACTTGCTGAAATCGAGGTGTCCTACTTTAGTCCAACGCCTAAGTACAGTTCTAAACAAGTGCTTTGTACCCTACAAATTTATTTTCTCAATAAACAGACATGCTGGCTAATAAGCCGATAAATGCATACACCTGTACAATTATTTTTATGCGCAGTAAAGTGCACAAAACTTAATTAATCGGTATACAACTACATCTAAGTCTCATAATCTGGCGTGAAACAGTCGTGTAAACAATGCGTTTGATGGGCTGACACGGTGTGATGTCAATCACCTTCCCATGCTGCTCTGGTTTTGATCCAGAAAGCTTTTGGATCGACACGGGCCCTCCCGGAATGATAACAAAATGCGAAACTTTTGTTCCTGAAACAATAAAAAACGACTTGAAACTGCCCAGACCTGGTCAGGCTTTCAGAAAAACACAACCAGTGTTAGGTACCGTTTCAACATCCATAGATTCGCACATTTGCTATCCGATTTTTACCAGTAGCCCTTCATGCTACCTGTCAAGCTGAGGAAAATAAGCTGATTACTGGTTCTGGAACGTAGTTGGCAAACTCCCAGTGGACAACGCCAAGGAGGACATACAGATGAGCTATGGCCACAGATGATTCTGGAAGCAACTCAGAGGTAGCGCTTCAGCGATGATGGTGGCATGCGACAAGACAGGTCATTTTATCGCCACTGATGGGCAAAAATTAGAAACCCATAGCTGACGTCATTATAGCATTGTAGCCAGCTTTGTCTGTTGCATCACTTGGCATTGGTCATTGGCCTCGCATGCGGCTTGTCTCCGGAGATTGGCATAGAGCAAACTGGTATCATTATGTCTTATGAAGGTGGTTCGTTCAGCAAGAATGAAGATGATCAGGCCTGACCAAGTATGGATTATAGAATGTCTTCACAGTGAAAGACATCATGTACTGGAACTCGTGAATGGGCCGAGCTGTCTGCAGTGTTGAAGTCCATGATTTTGTGATAAGCTGGTGGAACTGGTTTATCTGACATCTGCACTCTTGACTGACGCTTTTTTTTATTTGTGATATGCTGAGACAAGTATAGCCAGAAAATCTCATGCTCGAAAAAGTAATGTATTGTACAGTAGCTACCGAACACTGAACAATATGGTTTTTTTCCTTATTGTAATGACACTTATGTACCATTTTATGAGGTTACATATTTTTATCCACTATTTTGTTGCAGGCAGCAAATGGATAAACAGCAGTTACGGCAGCTTCAGGATTTTGTGCAAGTATGCAAGTCACAACCAGAGGTTTTACATTTGCCAGAGCTTAGTTTTTATCGGGACTGGCTGCAGGGGTATGTAATTTCATGATAGGTAAATTTATGCTGCATTTTTCATTCACATTCTCATTAGTGCAATGTAAGAAAATGCCTTTGGCTTGATCCACTGCAGCTTCTCTGAAGTCTTGAGATATGGTGCTATAGAAACTATTGTTGTTGCTGCTGCTGCTGTAATTATCTGTCCCATTGCTATAGCATAGCATGGGACAGATTATGAAATCACTTCCGTCATTCTATCTGTAAACACTCCTTCGGTCACAATTTTGATTCATTTTTGATGAAATTTTGCACAGTGATTCGGGGTCCGAAGAGTAAGATCGAGTTTGGGGCGAAAATCCGATGACTCCTTACCCTATTTTGCCCCTTTTTTGCCCCCGCAATGCATTTTTAATGGGAAGGTTTTTGTACCACAGTAAACAAACCTGTGGGCCTATAGTGATGGCTGACAGCTAAAAAAATGTGGGTTCTTGTCCGTTAATTCACCCACACTTGAGTTAACCGCTAGGTTTAAGGTTAGAGTTAGGGTTGGGGTTAGGGTCAGGGTTAAGGTCAGGTTTAGGGTTATCGGTAGAGTTAGCATTAATGATAATAATTTGGGTGCGGGTGAAATAGCGGACAAGTACCAAAACGTGTCTCCGGGGTGGCTATAAACGCAAAAAAGAAAAATAATTTAATCCTCAAATTTGAGCCTTTAACCGCCAAAATAGTGATCACTGCATTTTCAATGGCCTGTCATTGGAATTTGATCTTGGTCGTGTCTGCTGTCGACAACAATGAATGACTCAAGCCTCTTTGCTTGACGATAAAAATCGTTTCTGTTTAATGCTTTATGACGTCATAATTTGCAATGATGTCATATCCGCAGCAGACTCATATGAGTCAGTAAAGGATGTACGTTTCACTATGTATAGATTGCGAAAAGTATTGTTGTCTAATATGTCGAGGCCAGAAACTTTTGGGTTGGCCCTCATAATGCTCGACTCACTAAATAAGATAATAATAGTGTCGTCTAATATTTGTTCGTTAATGTGCAGTTTGGGTGCAAAAATACCTGAACCATCTCCTCCAAAATCTGGATGTGGCCACTCCTGTTCGGAACCAAAATGTGGTACCAGTAAAAGTGAAGTGGTAAGTTTATTTCATTTTAGTATTCCTATTGGAATTTTTAAAGATTTTTTGATCATATGCATTGCTGTTATTTATTACATTTTGTACTTGGTAACTGTGACTTTGCATTTGATGCTGTTTTCAACAGTAGTATTTCTTATGCACTGCTGTGAGTTTCAGTGCAGCACTGCAGAGCTGCTAACTAATGTGATAGTGTTTTTCTTCATGCTGTAACATTTTACAGTCTTGGTGACCTACAGTAACTTACTTTTTTGTAATATAATGTGCATTCTGCATTTGAATTTTGTTGGCCTTGTGGAAAAAATTAAACGATCTCCGCTTTTCTGTTATAAATGTTTGCATTTTTCTAGCTGTAACTTGCATTGTGGTAAATTTTGATATGGCTCAACTTTAGTATAGTTTGTATGTAATATATGTTTTTAGCTGTACATAGTAAACCAGGTTCTGCTGGCTTAAGGTCATCATTACATATCTTAAGATATCATTCTTTCTGTGTTTCGCTACAGCCCAAAGAACCGCCTGCTCCTGAGCCGGAACCAATGGATGAACCTGAAGCAGAAGATAGTCCTGAAAGTGAAGTTGGTATGTGTTCATCTCCTAATGAAGTTGTAACTTAAGTTGTCGTTGTTTATGTCTTAATGATATGTATCATTTATTTAAAAGCTTTTTATGTGCTTTTATTGCTTTTGCTTCTGTTGCAGCTGCTGCTACTGCTCTTGTAGTTTGTTTATTTGTTCCATTTTTTTCAGAGTTACTTCTGGTTAGGTTTTTAAGGAATTCTTAGAGCAGTAAAAGTGAATAATTTATTTAATGAAGTACATTTTGTGGTTGTATGATGTGACGATATAAAAAGCACTGACACAGTTACTGAGTTTCTAATTTACAGGAAATTATTCAGAAAAAAGCCATCTTCGAAAATTTGAAGTATGCAGTGTCTGTGACTATTGAGTAATATTTCTTTATTTGTTTGTAAGTTAATGGTGTAACCTCTGCTATAACTGCTATTAAACAGTATTACTTTACTGTTAACTGTTAGAATGAAAAAGGTCAAACTAGAAGGCGCTCGTGAGAGTGCATATCTCCCCCAAGCAAAATGATATAAACATTACTATTACTACTACTACAACTACAAATACAACAACACGATACAACCAGGAAAGGGGAGGAAGAAGGAAGAGCCGCTTCGCAGAGGGAGGTAAAAGTAATAGCTGGCATTGCTGCTTGCGCTGTTGGTGCAATGATGTCATTGCCATTATGAGTCGTCATGTACACAGAAGGAATGAACGAATGAACGACGGAACGACAGACAGGTCGACCAATCTCTTAATCTCCTCCAATGTTCATTAGTTCACACTTGGCAGAGATAACGAGAGCCGTTTCTGTTTATTTGACAGAGATTGATGAAGAGGGAGTAATTGCCGGGGATGCAGATGCTGAACAGGAAATGGGAGATGAATCTATCGAGGTATTTTGCACTGTAGTGCTTTCAGTTGTGTACTGTCAGTAAGTTGCATCTTGCCCCTAGTCACTAAAGGTTTTTGGAGTCTGATGACTTTGATTTTTCTGGCTGCTGTGTGTACCAGCTGCAGGAAAGGTCCACACCAATTGTGGTATTTCTATGACTTTGTTCTCGAGTGTGGAACTTATATGTGAATGGGATGGATGGACAGGACTCGTATCAAGTTTATGTATATCTTGCCATATATTTGCAGAATTGCATACATGTTGTAAATAGACTGGATATTTTTATTTATGTGTGGAATAAAGTACTTTTGCATTTTTATTTAACGTCTAATATGGCGAGTGACCCAGCACTGTGGTTTTGATTTGCTGTTGTGTAGCCGACAGATGACATGCTAGATGTTGCAAACGATAAGCGCAGCGAAGCCATGGTTGCAATGTCTGATGGTTGGTTTCATTTTTGATATCACATGACGTTATAATGTTATCATCTTGTAACTAATGATAGTTGTGTATAATGGAATATTGTAACAAGAAGTCTGACATTGTATCATTATTTCTGGCAAGATAGCCATCTGTTGGTGAATTGTAGAATTTTCATGGCCAAACTTTCTAAAAACTAGGTTTTTCTGATATTTTCTATGTTGTATAATACCGCATAATTCACACGTAAGTTTATGTTTCTTATTCAGAATTAGTGCTAATATTCACAATTAGCTTTGTAATCTCATGCCATTGATCTGTTAGCACAATCATTGGTTGCCGCTGTTTGTGCTGCAGACACTGTTACCTCCACGTGCAGCTAAAAATTGCAATTCATTTGACAAAAGCACTATTCAAGACTGTCAACCCCTGTCCTCCAATAGACAGCATTATGGGATTAATGGAGGAAATAGGGAAGATTATTAGAACTACCATTAGTCTTACATATGCACAATAATTATTATGGCAAGTTCTTACAATGTTAGGTTTAGGTTATTTCTGTGTTTTTATGTTTCATATTAGGGTTTTCTGTAAAGGTTAAATTTTCTGTTCCATTGCTGTAAAAGTTAAACTTACTGTTCCATTACTATGTGTTTGTATGCATTTCGCCTGGAAAGGCCATCCTGACATTACCTAAGCTGTGTCGGGTGGGATGTTAAACCCTACACTCTCACTCAGTCAATTCAACACTGCATGTCTTATCTCACTGTCAGTGTATGTTGCTTTATCAGAGTTATTGACTGTGACCATTTTATATTTTGTGTTTTTTTACACTGCACAATTACATGGTTCGATGAAACATCGCACCAGACGGTTAGGGTTAGAGTTAGGGTTAACCGCACCAGGCTGACTGCACCAGACCTCACTGGACGTCCAGTGCGGTGTTTCATCGGACCCCAATTACAGCCTGTCATTAGTGTTGTTATAGAAACATTTGATTTGATTTGGTTGTTACCGTGCAGGGCGACTTGAGGATGCAGTGGCTGCATTTACCGAAGCGATTAAGAACAATCCATGTTCTGCTCTGATGTATGCAAAACGAGCCAGGTTAGGTTGTCTTTTATCAGCTCGTTTGCATCATAAATGTTGAGAAAATACTTTAAATTAAAAACATTGTTTCATTTCGTCTTTTGTTGACCTGATCTCTTTTTTATTTTTAGAGTAATTTGTTTAGTGCTAATATCCACAATTGTTTTTGTAATCTAGAGTAATTGTTGTCATTATTGTTACTGTTTGATTTTTATTTGCTTTCTTTTCACTGCTTCACAGTTCATTACTTTTTCATGTCATAGTTGTGTATGTTGGGTTAAAATCTGTTAGACGAATCCCACGTTTCGGTACTATATCTGAGTACACCAGTTACAGAGACTTGGACTATGTTTAGATTTATTATGTTTGTCATTTTGTTTTTTCTTTCATTTTTTAAAATCCTTGTCGGAGTAATTTTCAAAAACGCATTTTGGTATTTAACACTGTGGCTAGCTGATATGAGTCTAGTAACTTGTGTTGTTGGTTGTCAGTATTTACATCAAGATGCAGAAGCCGAACGCTGCAATCAGAGACTGTGACAAAGCTATAGAGATGAACCCAGACTCTGCTCAGCCCTACAAGTGGCGAGGCAAGGCTCACAGGTTAGCTATGCTGCTATAGCCATTGTATCGTCTGTCACTGACTGGACTGGTCGTGAGGTCAACAATAGACAAAGTGCAGTGGAGAAAATGTGTTTATCACATTACCAAATTTTATGGGTGTATTACTCCAGTCAGATTTTCTTTTGACTGTGGAAAAAAGTATTAGTACAAAGCTGAAAGTATGACTGAGATATAAATGTATGGTCTAAAGCAAAATATCAAGTCTGCTACAGTCCACCTTTTGATGGTACCTGACTTGACCCATTGTAATTTTTAATTTATAACATTATCTTAAATTGTGACAAAGGTTATTTGGACGTTAATGGGCCAATGATATATATGATTTTGGTGAAGAGGCATTAGCATGCATTTATGGCACTTTGTTTAATTTCTTGCTTATTGGATGTGAATTCACCGGACTGGTATCATTGTTGTTAATCTAAAAAAATGGTGGTTAATCCTCTTGTTGGATGTGAGCATACATCATGTTATCAGGTACACTAATATTTGGACAATGTGTCGGCTGCGATAGCTTTACCATCAGTGTGATGAGATGTGTGTAAACAGGTTATTGGGTCACTGGGAAGAGGCATTTCGTGACCTGAGCAAGTCTTGCCAGTTGGACTATGATGATGATGCCAACCAGGTCCTGCATGAGGTCGAACCAAAGGTCTGTTGGAGCTGTTCATTGTCTGTAACATGCTATATAAATTGAACAACTTACTCAGTTGCAGTTGTTGTGATTGGTGGTGTGATATGAATCGAATCAACGAAGTTACTCTATGGCAGACCCAGTTAGTATAATGGATGAGTGACTGTCTGCGGGCGGCCAGCTGTGTAGACTTAGTTTTTCCCTCCGTGGATTAGTAGAATGAGAATCATCTTTTGGGCTGAGTACTAATAAATGGCGATGGTGAGTGTACTACTGTAGCTACCAGTTTAGGCAGATCTGAGGTTCATGCCGATTGGCCTGGTCCAAAGGTCAGTGGCTGCCCTAATGCTTATGCTTGGTGCGCTCCTACAATGACAGCACCATAGACATTGTCAAGACTATTACTATTATTATTATTATCATTAGTCGATAACATCCTGTCTGCATGTTGATGTTAACTTGTGGCATATTGTGTTTCTAAATCGAAATTCAAGACAGCTGTTGTTTTTGAATGGCTATTCATTGAAGGCTAAGAAGCTGATGGAACACCGGCGTCGAGTGGAACGTAAGCGCGAAGAGAAGGAACTTGCAGCTAAGAAGGAGAGAGCGAAGAAAGCCCGAGAAGCTGCTCAGAAAGCTCGTGAGGTAATAAAATGCTGTTAATTACAGGTTATAATTATTTATTTCTGTATGATTTATCAGACATTTTTTACCAGTCAGCAGTTTTTTTTAGCCCTTCCCCTACCCCTCTCCTCCCCCATGTAGCAACTTCTAGCAAACTATCATACAAGATTTTTTACAGGTATAAATGACCTAAGTTTCATTTTCAGTTGATGCTAATTAAATCATTTTATGGATATTAAGACTTTTCATCCAATCTTTGTCATTGTGAATTATTGTTATAGCATATTATTGTTATATTACTGAACTTAGTGATTTGTGCTATATAGATATAATAGTTTCGCGTGGATTTTTGGCAAGGTTGTATGTGCATTAATTGTAGCAACAAGACGAGCGAGAATCTCAGGGCTTTGGTGGTATGTTTTTGTGACATTTTTTGATTAAAGCTTTAATTTAAAGCTTGAATTTGGGTGATAACTTAAAATTTGTAGGTGATAGTTAATAAACTGTAAAAGAACTGTTACACTTTGTGACGCTTGGCAACATGTCATTGGCTAGAGTTTTGCATCACGTCATTAAGTAATGTGATAAGATGTTTTTTTTCATTTAGCATATTTTGTCATATTGTGATAATCCAGCCATTCGGCTGCACTGCTATAATAGATGTTGTTTTAGTTTTATTATGTATGATTATATATATGTTGTATGCAGGTGGTTATCAGGGCTTTGGTGGTATGTTATGTGTCTTTTTTGCATGCTTTCTGTTTTGTCTCTTTTTTACCAAATTTAAAAATACTGCTGGTGATACAGTTATCAGTTAGGCTTGGATTTGAGCGATAAAAGAACTTAAAATTTATAGGCGATGCAGATAGATGTTACTAAACTGTGAAAATTCTTCTATGCTTCATGTGACACTTGGCAAAATGTAATTGTCTAGGGCCTTGTGTGGAGATTAAGTAATGTGATCTGATGTTTTTTATGCAGCATGTTTTGTCATATTGTGATAGTCCAGCCATTTGGCTGCAATACCATAATCAGGGTGATCACTAGTCCTGGAAAATCGTGAAAAAAACAGTAAAGGTCGTAGAAAGTCATATAAAATAAGCAAGGGCTCCACCCCAGACTCTGCTGGGGAGCTCACAACGCTCCCCAGACTTGTCGGCCGCACCACTTTTGTATTTGGAAAATATGTTGTGCCGATAGGGCATGATTTTCGTTATCTCAAGGCTTTGGTGGTATGTTTTTGTGACATTTTTTGATTACAGCTTTAATTTAAAGCTTGAATTTGAGTGATAACTTAAAATTTGTAGGTGATAGTTAATAAACTGTAAAAGAACTGTTACACTTTGTGACGCTTGGCAACATGTCATTGGCTAGAGCTTTGCATCTTGTCATTAAGTAATGTGATAAGATGTTTTTTTCATTTAGCATATTTTGTCATATTGTGATAATCCAGCCATTCGCAATTCTGTCCGTCTGTCTGTCTGTCGGTCTGTTTGTCTGTCACATGGGTGGATCAGTCAAAAACGGTGCAAGCTAGCATTACCAAATCTTTACCATCGGCTGCTTGGAAGACTCTAGTTTCGGGAACCATAAACCTTTTTCATAAATTCAAAGGGGGTCATCCTGAACGAGGGCGCTAAATGAGAGGGGCTGGGCAAAATTTGCGATCTTTGGCCAATAAGTCGCTGTATCTCAGTAATGGTGCGAGATAGGGCCTAGGTTACTATTAATCACTAACAGGAAGTCATATACTGGTTCTCGATTGGCGCCGAATTCAATGACCTTGAACGCCAAAATAGGCGGTTTTATGGATTTTTGGTGATTTCGGGCTGCGACACAAGTCTGTATCATTCACAAGGTGGCGCCACGGTACTATCGTTACCGGTGTGTGATCCAGATAGAGAATTTAGTATTTGTATATTAACTTAGCGTGAACACCCCAATTTTCAGCTAATCTACTGAACCAGAACTGCTATAGGCTTTTGTGCGTATCATGAGCATGTGCTCAAATTTCTTGTTTGTTTGGTCATAGAAAAGTCATGGAAGAAACTCGTTTTTGAAAACGGTGGTCACCCTGTATAATAAACGTTGATTTGGTTTGATTGTATAGTACTGTATTTTGTATGCAGGTGGTTATCAGGGTATGGGCAATTTGGGGTCATTATTCCAAGATCCGGAACTCCTTCAAGCTTTTCAGGTATGACTACAAGTGTTTGAGACTTGTCACTTGGCATGAGATGCTGTTGTTGGTGAGTTAAGTAAGGAAATATGCATGGAGCACATTTTCGGCAAATAGATATTATAACTGAGAGAGTCACAATCTATGCTACGTATACGTATGTGTGTGAAGCATTTAGTTCTCTGGATGCATAATGATTTCTTAATGAGATAAGTACATGTATGCATTGTGTGGTGAACTTGTGGCATATGTATTTGCTCGCTGTAAGCAGTTGCTAGTTGTTTATTGTATTGATCTATAGTCTGATAGCTGTCACCATGTTCTTCTGATTGGCTTAGGGGTCATCCATAAAGTACGTCCTCACTGAGGGGGGGGCGAGAGAGGTCAAGCCTCTTGTGGACAACAGTGGACAAGGGGGAGGGGGTGTTTCGGTGAAAGCGGACGTCCGCATCTGATTAAGGAGTGAGCATTGGTAGTTCACAGCAGCCTGCATCAGCAACAGGGCAGGTCAGACAGACCGTCCACAGGCGAGAGGGGGAGGGGTTGGGCCTAAGCAGACACGGAGAAGGGGTCAATTTTGGGTAATATTTTGTGGATGTCCTTTATGGATGAGCCCTTAGCAGAAAATGATTTTGTGCTCGACTTCTGTATATTGTGTCCTGGAACCAGACGTTTGCATTTTGAATGTTTCATTGTTGTTGTTTGGGGAGAGTGCACAGGGATTGTTAAAAAAACTCTGTTGTTCATACATTTGGTAAAAAGTTAGCTGTAGTTTTGAGTAAATAGTTAGTTACAAAAATGACACTATTAGCAGTAGTGGTAGAATTTATCTCCACAATGGGTGAGGTGTTATTGGAAGAAATTTTGCCTGCGAGTTGTAACTGACTGAGTTATGTGAGTTATGATCGATATTTCTTGCTCTTTGGTCTTATGCTGCATCTCAAGATTTCTGTATCATCGATCACACTTGGATCTAGACATATGGCAGTTGATATTTGTACTTACGTAGTCCAAGAAATAATGCATATTATTTTGTCTACGTTGCGTTACTCTATGGTTTTTCTCGTGTCGCATGAATTGCGAGCTGAAGTGGTGGAGGCGTTGAAAATGCAGGACCTGACATTGCAGGATCTCCTTACTCATCCTGCTCTGTTGGCCAGGCGGCAAAGTGATGCTCAGATTTGCAGTATCAGGTTGTAGGCCCTCTGCAGAATTTTCAAATGAGGAAAGTCTGGAGTAATTATGAAGTAAATTGTCCTACAACTAAAATGTATGTTTAATATTTACTATTCTTACACCAAACGAACACAAAAGTTTAAATATATACTGTGGGGCATAAAAAATGCACCAAATTTTTTTGGCCATAACTTGAAGAAGGGTTATCCAATTTTAATAATTTTTGGTACACATATTCATGACACAACTGGCCATCAAATGGTCGTTCAGTTTTCCACCTCACCCAACATCTGCTTCTGCACTACATGGGAAAAACGGACCAGACAAAATATGCATTAAAATCAACAAAAAAACTTTATAAAATTTCATCTTTTCCGATATGTGGCCACCAACAGCCAATCAATTTCAAGGTTTGACTGTTGTGCAGCAGCACGTCTATTAAATAGGCCTAACATTCAGGAATATTGATGAATTCAAGAAGTGACTGGTGAAGTCTGGATTGGTCTGGAGCAGAACATTATCAATGCTGCTATCAACAAATGGAGAAAGTATCTCTGAGCCGAGCCCATGTTCATGGGCCAACATTTCAAACATTTCTGTAAGCAGTTAAAAAGTGGACAATTAGATAAACTATTAGCTAAAATGATGACATTATGGACAAAATGTGTGTTTTGTGTGTTGTTTTGATTAAGCAATAATACCAAAGTGGTTAAAATGCAATATTTTGTTCGTTTTCTTTCCCCAGGTAGTGCAGAAACAGACAATGGGTGAGGTGGGAAATTAAACAGTAATTTGATAGCCAGTTGTATCAGGAATATTAGTACCAAAACTTATTAAAATTGGATCACGTTTTTTCAAGCTATGATGAAAAGTATTTTGGTGTGTTTTTTTTATGCCCCACAGTGTATAAGTATATTTAATTTAAATGCTTATTGAATGACAAGGCATATGCCAAATTTTTACAAGTGTTCAGTGAACGAGAACGCAGATCCCCGTGTGCTTCGACATAAGTAAGTAAGTAAAGTAACGCGAGTTTGTGTAGCGAATAACGTTTGTAGCCATGGTCCTGATTATAACTTGTTCAACAATGTAGCAACACAGTTTGGTTTGCCATTGTCAGGTCCTGCAATGTCAAGCCCTGTATTTTTTTTGGTTTGTCAATGTCAGGTCCTGCATTTTCAGGCAACCCGAAGTGGTCGAGTGATTTTCAAGTGTGGCTGATGCTAATCTGTTGCGTGCAGGATCCCGAGGTGTCCGCTGCATTTGCCGACATCAGTCAGAACCCGGCTAACATTGCCAAGTATGCCAGCAACCCGAAGATCCAGAAGTTGCTCAAGAAGATGCAGGGAACATTTGGTGGTGGAGCAGGCACATTCGGTGGAGCTGATGTGGAGGCGGATGATGAAAATGATAGTCCGCGTGGCGGAGACAGTTCCGCTTCCGGTTCAACCAAAACAACACCACACGTGCCGACACAGCCGGACATTGACTGAAGCCGCAGGTGTTAACAGTGCACTGATGAATGGCTGGCTCCAATACCGAAACCTGATTTTCCTTGTAACGTGACTTCCGATGGATGGTTATGATATTGCATTTGGACATTGCTGGTTGTATACTTGACACACGGTGAATGTTTACACGTTTATAGGCATAGCAGGCTTGCGATGCATTCTGAGACACACTTGCAGAAACAGCTTTTTTAATAGTCTTGTTTCACAACGTTTACCATTTGTTCATTCATGGTATTATCAGTTTGTGGCTGTGTGCTTTTGAATTTGTGTTTTCTTCTTGGTTTTTCTGTTATTGTATGTTTAATGTGGAAGTAATCTGATATGGTAAAATGGCAGGGTTATGTATTGTTGTGTGTTTGGCAAAAATTGTTGAAAAACCTAAACGCCTTCACTGTGTAATACTGCAATAATGAGCACTTTGTTCTTGTGACTTTAACAATGTCTTGCTGCAGCAAATATTTGATGTTCTTGCAGTGCTAAACACTGTGATTATTTTTTCTCTCTGGACAAATTCACTGCCGGGAAAAGTTATTCCAAAATTGCATGTTGCAGTTGTCTTCTGTAATAGATAATCTGAGCACATGGCGATTTACTGTTAATATTATTCTTTACATGGCCAAAATAATATGCTATTTTTTGTTAATATGAGGTTGAAAGTTTGTCAATATTTGAATGTTTTGAGTTAACTTATGATACACTTAAAATATCCAAGTTGTGTTAATTTCACTGTTCGTTAGATCACATGAAGGGCCTGTATGTTGCTTTGTTCCTTATTATAATTGTAATAATTATAATATTTCATGTGTTATGTCCCATTTTCTGACTGGTTCTAACATTGTTTGCATGTTGATTATTTGTGACTGATTGACGTTATATTTGTTTAGTAGCTGCTGTACATTCGTAGAATTTCTACTGTCAAGTATAAACGTATAAATGAGTTGGAAAATGTAGTCTGGTTGAGTGTCCTGTTATACTTATCTGTTACTGTTGAGAAATTAAAAATGATAGAAATTTAACAGTTTTTTACCATCAGCTGTAAATCTGCTCTTGCTATTTTGCTAGGTCAAATATAACTCTTGTTTTTTTTACATACTGGGTGGGCCCATAAAAAGGCACACAATTTTTATATGCCAATAAGTTCATCAAATATTAACCGATTTTCAAAATTCTTTCACTGATGGAATTAACAGAAAATTTGTAGTAACACTAACAATAACCATCTCACCACACCTCGTAGGTGTCTTTACACTACCTTGTGAAATGTCAGACATCGCACTCAAGCCTGTGACGACAGTGACCAATTGCATGATCAACGTTGATTCAGCCTGACATGTGGATTTCATACAGCTCGAACTTAAATTTCATCGATTATGCTGTTTTGGGGGCTCTTTCTTAGATGGTTTACCAGTGTTGACAATTTACGACAATTCTGGCGCACTAAGTGCGGCAAACCATCGCAGCATTTGGTTAATTGTGCCATTGGTCAGTGGCATCACAAGCTTGAGTGCATCATTTAGCAGCAAAGCGGACACATTGAACATTTGATGTGAAAGCTGCAAGATGTTACAGTTGCTTTGGACAGTATTTGAGCAATAAACAGGTTGTTTCATTGTTAATTTTTTTAGTATGTGTTGTTACAGATGTCACCTTGTTTTGAATTGTTACTTTAAAGACACTGATATTTCACTAGGTAGTGTAGCGACACTTGAGGTGTGGTGGTATCTTTAGTAATTGTGTTACTACAAATTTTCTCTTGATTCCGACAGTGAAAAATTTTTAAAAATTGGTCAATATTTGATAAAGTTATTGGTGTAAAAAATTTTTGCATCATTTTTTGGCCCACCCTGTACATGTACAGAAACCAGATTCTCAATGCTCTGAAGTTGGTAATCTACCATATAAACATAGCCAGAATGTTCATTTTGTGTTAACTGGACACATTCATCATTTTGATTCTCTTTTAACTGGGTATGCTTCTCTTAATATCCAGTCATGTGTCCTCGAGGACTTGTACTTGTCCTTGAGCCACCTCAATGACAAAGAGCTGTGTCCTTGTTCTTGGACACAAGTCCTTGTCCTCATCCTCGAGTCCCAAGTCCTTGGCCTTGGCCTTGAGACAAAGTCCTCAGCCATAATGCTGAGGACTTTAACAAATTTAGTTCATTATCCATTTATTACTGACAAACTAAAAAAATGTTGAACATTATCTATTGACATACCAAAACCCGTGATGCTAGTAATTAGAGCCACTCACTTATGTTACCTTGGTCTGATGTTCTTAGTGGCATTACACAGGGTTCAGCACTTGGCCCTGTTTTCTATGTAATTCAAGGACATCATTATTTTCGACAACTGTCGAAACCAGCACAACATCTTTGTCAACAATATCACTCAACCAATTTGGTCTCAAAGCCCACAACTTTGACGTTGTACACAAATACAACATAATGGAAAGTTTGTTACAAAAATTTAACTTGCTGAGTCTGGAATTGCTGGAGTCACAAGATGTCATCTTTTTGATTATCTGATATTTTTGCATTGTTTGACTATTCCAGTAGTACGATGCTACTAATGACGTTCAGAATGTGCAACATCTTACTAAAGTCATCGCAGTTGACGGTAATGTGTCGTTGTGGCAGGACCTTTGAGATGTAATTTGTTTTGACCTTGAGTTTTTTTAGCCTTGGCCTTAAATTTGGTCTCAAGTCCTCGTCCGTGTCCTTGCTGTTTTTGTAAGTCCTTGTCCTCGTCCTCGGGTTCCATGTCCTTAGCCTTGTCCTTGTCCTCGAGCACATAGTCCTTGATAACATCACTGTTAATATCATTCAATGCTAAAAACTGTCCTCTAAATCATGAACTTGCAATATACTATACGGAAAAAGTTCACATCATGTATAATGTTTAAACAAAATGAAACATTAAAAGTGCGAGTTGTATTTTTTATTTGAAATTATCTACTCTGCATGAATAAAGTTCAATATAACAACTTTTAAATAAGTGGAAGCTTAACCTTCGAACTCTGTGCCCTAGTTGTAATGCATACGACTCTAAAAAGAATGAACTTCTTGGATTTTGGGAATGCTTCAGCCACAATAAAGTACGAACAAAAATGCTGTAATCACGATGATATTGTTATATTTCAATCAGTGTTTCTGTGAACTGTATATACTGCCAGTCGTCTGGTTGTGAATAGTACCAAGTTAAGTTTGATCGAGTGGCTCAACAGCACAAAATTATCAGAAAAATTCAATGAATATAACGCTAAAATGACGATACTGAAACCATGTGAGTGCCAGATTCCGTGTGTTATCAACTACTGTATAAGCGCCTTGTGGGCGATTATACTGTATTTGGTGTTATGCAACAATACCGTATACCGTATTGATAACGTATCCAAATTGAAATTCTAATATTGACCCATCTCTAAGTAGGTGTAGTTTGTTTACATCCTGTTTTGTTTACATTTTACAGAAGAAAGTGTTTCAAAATTTATGAGTGTTTACTGTTTAATTGGCTGATATAGATACGAAAGTTATGGCAGACCGTCATCGAATATACGGTCATGCAAATATCAATGCTCAGTACTCTTCCGCGGTATGTGAGGTTTATTGTATATTAGATGAACGGAAGTTTCAGAAGCTGAAGCACGAAGTCCAACGTGACCTTCGTAGATCTTACTGGCAGTACGTGGAGGAGTTGATAACACCGGATGAAACACAAACAGCAAACAGCAAACGGTTTACCAAATGTTATCTAAAACATGCTTAATGAAAGTCATTGTACCGATACACGTTACTGTCACATATGTACACAGCCGTTTAACGTGGCGTAGCTGTTCTAAACATTAACCGAAAATGGACCACATGGAATGTCATCCTTAAAGGTGGATGCAAACTCATAACTGATCCCAAGATGAAAGCAGAAGCCTTCATCTGTTAATCAGTATTTGTTAATGAAACTGATTTCGTATCGGAACCGTCAGTACCACGATTTTCATCCATGCCGCAGATCCATTTCACTTCCCCTGGTGTGTTGAAGCTCTTACAAGATTTGAATCCGGCTAAGGCATCTGGTCCTGATAACCTCAGTCCAAGAGTCCTGAAGGCGATCAGTTCACAGATCGCCGAACCTCTGGCTGTCATCTTTCAGAAATCTATGAATGAAGGGACAGTGCCAAGCAGTTGGCATTGTGACTGTTGGCTTAACACGTTCTACACTTCACACTGTCAACTACCCAACATGGTCTGGAGTCTTGAACAAGTTGAAGTTTGACCACCTACTGAAGAAGAGATCTAACAGTGCACACTGCTATTATTTACTGCAAAATGCAAACGTATTTAAAATGGTAAAAAGTGGATCTGCGGATGTTGCATCAGAGTAAGGACTAGGGTTAAGGTTAGTTTAGGGTTAGGAGATGGTAAAACTAATAAATGACAGCTTAATTACCGTACAGCAGTATACATTGTGTCATTTGCAGACCTCATATATATATATCTGTTTTTTACTTGAGCCAGCATACTTCCACCAAATTGCCTGTTATACAGTGAGTATCGGTTGTGTCAGTCGTTTATTTGAAATTCTGGTATTGGAGACATTTTAATCTAAACTGGTGCACATTTGCCAAAGTTGTCCTAAAAATAAGAGTCACATTTTCTGGGGCTTTTTGTGATCATTTGTTGCAGATGATATACAGCTTGTCATGCATGCTGCAGATGTTTATCTAGCTCACCAGACTTTATTTATTTATTTCAGCACTGACATTGACAACACCAGCAACACAAATAAAAACAACAAAATGCCAGCCAAGGATAGAAAGGCTCCAGAAGCAACATTAACATCTACCCTAATCAACATAATATAACGGAAAATTAGACAAATCAGTACGATTAAGAAAAGCCTTCAACCTAACGAGAGAGGAAAAATCAACATGGGCCGGGAGTCTATTCCAGGGTCCAACAACATGCCTAGCAAAAGAATGATAGCGTACATTATGGGTAGACTGCTTGGCAAACAATTTATAACCATGGCCACGAGTATTACAAGAGGGTGCAAAACGAAAAAACGCACAGAAGTCCACATTAATTAATCTAAAGACTATTTTATAGTACATTATGAGATCAACATGAAGTCGTCTTAGTTCGAGAGAATCAAGATTAGTTACATCAAGTCGTTCACGATAAGTTAAATTATTTAGGCCAGGAAGGCGCTTGGTAAATGACCTCTGGACTTTTTCAATACAGGAGACATCACCAATTTTATAGGGAGACCAGA
>Ga0209367_1003802_pt1 | contig 20650 bp, 7 predicted proteins | sample WorMetLIZISLAND2_FD_187412 | JGI IMG/M metagenome (GOLD analysis project Ga0209367, IMG submission 187412) | Marine gutless worms symbiont microbial communities from Max Planck institute for Marine Microbiology, Germany - Olavius geniculatus... ...
GTGGGACAACCCTGCAGAAGTTAAGCCACGCTGCCCTAGATAGGCAGCGGTGGGCAGCGATAGTAAGAATGGCGTCAGACACCAACGGGCATTGAGCCCACGGTTGTCGATGATGATGATGATGATATGGTAGTAGCTTTCTTTTTAGCCCGCCCCTTCTCTTTTCTTTCTGCCTTTTCTTCCCTGCCTTGTCATTTCCTCCCTTCCTTTTCTCCCGTATGTTTTCCTTCTTTTATCCCTCCCTCTTTTCCTTGCAAACAGCGCCAGGGATATATCCATGGATATCCATATCCACAGCAAGCCTGTATTTTGATAGTAGCCTAAATCTATCGCCATCTGTCACATCTACAGGCTTCATTTCTGAGATACGGCGAGTTATTGCTGCAAATTGCAAATTTTTCTTACCTCAATAACTATATCATTTAGCGCCCTCAGTTGGAATGGCCTCTTTCAAATTTTTGTAACAGCTTTACAGATCCTGAATCTAAAGTCTTCCAAGTAGCCGCCTAACTTGCACCATTTTTGGTAAGCTTTTGTGCGACGGGCACACAATAGGACAGACAGACGGACGGACAGACGGACAGAATTGCAATGGATATAGCAGTTTTGTCGCGCGTAAAAATAAAACCTGTATGCAACTGCTAAAAATACCTAAAACTTGCATGCAAATTTTAATTTTAAAGCATACTGGCAGCTCATATGATATATTATACCACGTCGTCGTCAAACTTCTTGGCACTTTTGAGCAGTTTATTCTCTCGTCGCGAACTGGCGTTGACGAAGGCAAACTCGAGTAGGGCCGAGAAAACAAACAGCATACAGGAGGAGTACCAGACGTCAATCGCCTTCAGATAAGACACGCGCATCGTGTTACTGCGAGATGTCGTCAACTGTGTGGTCATCGTCAGTACGGTGGTGACGCCAAGAGCTATGCGTGCAGGCTCCGAATCCTTGTTGATCCAGAAGCCGACCCATTTCTTCTCCATTCTTCATTCTCCCTCCCGTCTTCATCTGGATGGCGCCCTTGACGGTCGGCTTGCTTTCTACCATCGCAAAACCCTCGATCGATCGATCGGTCGCTGTATTCGTGCGAGTCCTTGTGGTAAATCAATCCAGAAGCCGACCCAGGACAGCATGACGATCAGCATCGACGGAATGTACGTCTGCAGAATGAAGAACCCGACCTGTCGCTTGAGGATGAACGATGCCTGTAGGCACGAAAACGACCCTGAACACGCATGCCGAACAACAACAGCAGACTGTCATCTATTATAGTCTACAGGGTGCGGCAAAAAAGTAGCCCTTTAAGGTTTTTCGCTGTTTTCTCAGCAACCGCTCAAAATTTTGAGTTGAAATTTTACTGGTTTATTTAGTAAAACGTTCTACGTCTAACTTCAAAGCAAAATGTGATTCTGTTGAAAAACGATAAAGTTATAGACTTTTTAACATGACCGCGGGACCACCTACAGATTATTCAGCTTCTATGAGGCTACGATGACGATTAAGGGCCGTTTGTAGGTGAAAATTTTATACATGTGCATGTTTTTAAAGGCCAACACGTTGACTGCGCATGCCCCGTGTCACGTGACCTGTGTGTAGGGGGTCCAAAATGACCACATATTTGGAATTCCCGAGGCCATATTGTCTATTCACTATACAACTTTTATGGGCCTACGATGACGATTAGGGGCCGTTTATAGGTGAAATTTTTATACAAGAGCGTTTTTGGCCGAAAATAAAGTCCGTTTTGAGCCCAATTTTCGACTTTTGGAAAATTTTTTAGGGGTTAGACATTAACTTCGAATTTCGGTTCCCGAAAAGGTTTGTTGACCCTTGCGTGAGGCCGCGTTGTCCGAGCCATCGCGCGTGAAAATCCACCGGGCGGTCTGACCTGTACGTCGGTCAACAAGAAAAGGTATATATGCTCGTATATACTATTTAGTGTGTGTTTTACGAGTCGTTGGCGCGTCATGATGTAGAAATAAATTTTTTAAAATTCGCAGCCCCCTGTCCCTAATTTTTTTGCCAGCTGCAACTAAAAGCACATGTTTTTAGCCGACCGTACTTAAGCAACGGTCGAGTTTATGGGACGGTTGTCTTCCGTCTGTCTGTCTGTCAGTCGTTGTCGTCTGTAACGGGTAAGAAAAAACTTTTTCACGAATAATTAACCATGTATTTTAGTTCTAGGCATGCAAATTTTTAGTGCTCTAGAGCAAGGGGAACATTTTCAAATTTGGGGTTGAATGAAAGGTGGTAGGAAATTCAATGGAAAACTGACCATATCCCTGAAACGGTGAGAAATAGGGCCGAGGTTACTATTCTATTAATCACTAATGGGAAATGACACATTGCCTTTCAAATGACATGAAAATCATCGACCTTGGATGACCTTGAAGATCACTGACAATCAGGAGGGTCGGCTATTCTAGCGACAGCTGGGTTTTCTGAGCTTCTTGTTTTCTTTAAGTCTTACCTGTCTTGTATGCCTCGACGCAGGTGTGTGGCAATCGTTTGATCATTGTGAACTGCGGCAGCTGCAGCTTGCCCGGATGTATTTCAATCGGCGCATCGTCCCACCACGTCAGATTCACTTCTTTTGAGTCGTACGAATCTGCGTTAATTACGCCAGCAGCAGCAGCAGCAACTTTGTCTCAACGCAGTTCGAATACTTTACTCACAAAGCTCGTTAGTTAAGCTACGATTGAAAAAAAGTAGGGGCCTAATGGCAAACATTCTTCAGAAATTAGCGATTAAAGCATTAAGCTAGGCCTAAAAGTGATTACTGGCCACGGAAAAATGCATGTTTTATCAACTTTGTATAAGTTATTCAGCTAACAGCTGTCACGAGTGCATTGAGTGGTGGTACCGAAAACTACCGCACTGAAAACCTAACTCTAACCCTAACCGAAAATTACGAAAAACAAGCTGGTTGTTTTCGGTAGTTTTTGGTAGTTTTCAGTTGTTGTCGGTAGGCCTATTTAGTGGTAGGCTACCGCAGGTTGAGAGCACAAGGGGGTCTAGGCTATCACGCTGTTTTGTATATTGCCGTTAGTAAGACGTTATCCGCTTATCAAATGTTTGTAGCTTTATCTATGTATTTCAAATGGCTTGTCATTAATCGTTTTACAAAATTTTAATTGCGTAATTGATCGTTAATTTCCGTAGCTCTACACTGTATTTATTAATCTAATAGGCTATACTGGGCGTACTGACATTGCATCGTCAAAGCCTTATACTGTTACGAGTACATTACCCGGTATATCGTACGTAGGCCTATAAGGCCTATATGTAGTCTAAGCTAATTACGTAGGCTACACCGTAGACGAATTACATTAGCGATCTTAGAACTTCAGAGACGACATAAAGGCTAAATGTAAGATGGCGTCTACAGAGTGAATTACCCAGCATTTACATGGCAGATGTCACTCAGACATTACGTCGTCAAGTAAGGAATTGCGTATCCAAAAAATGAAAAAAAGAAAAGTACAAAGGTAGATGAGTATCTTTCCCACAATTTGTTCCACGTACATTTTATAGTATGTAGAAAATAATGTGACCAAAAAAGTGTCGTAAAAAAGTGTCAAATGATAGGCCCTATTTATTTTCCTGAACTGATTTCGGAGTCGGATAACGACAAAGAGTGAAAATATAGTTGACGTTTAAATGCGCGCCCATATAGATTTCAAAATTCAATTCTTCCCGCTTTCGTCAAAAAAAATCAATACATTTTTTGCGTTTTCGATTTTTTAAATAAATCGTTGCACGTTTAAAACGAAAAAAATGGTACCGTAGCAACTCACAAGTGCTGATCTTGATGTAGCAGATTTGATAGTCCAACGGAAACTTCTCCAAATACATCGTGCACGACAGCTTCATCGCCATTCTGATAAACACAAAAATCACAATCGCCAACTTGTCTTTTAGGCAAGCATTTCCTTTGACACGATTTGAACATTTCAACTGACAGAGACCGCGAGTGAAAGTGCATCTTGAAATGTTGTCACATTCGTTCTTATTTACTGTTTTACAGACACCAAAGCATTGACCTAAGCGTCGAAAAACCATGTCCGACCTTATTCACGCAATTGCCTGTTAAGCCAAGTATTATATGCGAATGAAAACAAAAAAAACTGAGCTAAAGCTCACGAGATGTGCGAAAGCTTATAGCAGTTCCTGTTCGCAAACTGTCAATCTATCTTCAGCCATTTTGTCGCAACTTATTCGCAAAAATTAATTAAACTATTTTAAAAGTTCAGGGTTTTTCAAAGTCATCGATGTTGATACGACTAAAAAGCTCGTCAATATTGCTTGTTGTGATAGGCAGCATGCCCATGGTGATATTTAAGCCGTCAATATCTACGCTTAATGTTGAAAATTTCATGTGCGGCTTGTCCTTGTCTATCTCAATTATTTCGGCGCAATTTGCTCTTGAAATGTGTCTCGCAGCCCAAAATCGCCAACAAAATCCACAGAAACCCCCATTTTAATGTTCAAGCTCATCCAAGGTCATTGATTTCGGTGCCAATCGAGAGCCAGTGTACAACTTTCTATTAATAGTAACTTAGGCCCTATCTCGCACCATTTCTGAGATATGGCGACTTGTTAGCTGAAAATCGCCAATTTTCCCACCCCCTCTTATTTAGCGCCCCTGCTTGGGGTGACCCCTTTCGAATTTATGAAAAAGCTTTACGGATTTTGAAACTAGAGTCTTCCAGGCAGCCGACGGTAAAAATTTGGTGATTCTAGCTTGCACCATTTTTGACTGATCCACCCACGGACAGACAGACAGACAGACAGAATTGCGATGGCTAATACGCGCTAAATTTTTATAATAATTTTTATAGTATTTTGACTGTTTCTCAAAAGTACAGTCTATTCGCTACAGGAAACGCCACAGAAGAGTAGTAACTTAATAAGCTGAAGAGCACAGCAAATTATGTACACGTAAATCGTTGCACATTACTTGCAAGTTACAACATCCGCGCCGATACAGAATAATCTTTTAACATATTTCAGCAGACGATCTGACAAAAATTAACACCAAATCAAGCTAAACACAATCACTTTGGACTGACAGATGCGGACCATTTAATTTGTTTTTAACCCACCAGAGATATACCTACGTGTTATGATTTTGAGTCTACAGATTACTATATACGGTAATAAAGATTACGTTTCGGCATGCAGATGACTCCAATAGGTCTATTACATTATAATGTAGGTTAGTTTTACATACCGGGTCATATATCTCACAGTTCCGTTCGGGTAAATGCGGATGCTCTTGTTCGGAATGGTGATCTCGTGTGTCTTTCCTGCTTTCTCGTTCGGAAAGTAGAGGTCCGGGATCCAAAAGCGGTTGATGTTGGTGTACGGGATATAAATGGGATCGTCGTTGTGCGATGGATACTGCAGGCGCGGGTCTGACCACGTGGCGCGAAAATCAAGATCAGTCGAAAAGTCCTGCAAAATATTTCGGTTACAGTGAAACTATTGAATATCGTTTGCAGCTCACCTACGGGGTGGGCCAAAAATAACACCCTTCTCAACTACGTATGTCAATGTAATGCCATATAAATTGCAAAACGCTAAACATACGTAGGGCCTATATACAATTTTGACATTTGTGTCGCAGTTTAAACGTGCTCATTGTGAAAACATTTTCGGAATTCTTAGTGTTTCTCCACAAGCAGCAAACAAACAGCAAATTTTTTTGTAAAATTTTCTGCAGAAATAATGCATTTATGTGCAAAATTTTTACTTGGTTATAAAATGCATCCAGGCAATAAAGGGGGGTGCCCGCCCGCCCCCTCCTGAATCCGCTGCTGACGAAAACCGAAGACAAGCTAGCGCTGCAGCATATCCATAGCAACTGTCCAAATCCGAATAATTCCTAGCCAGAAAATTACTCGTGCAGTAAGAGATCAAGGACTATACGAAGTCACGCATGATGGATGGATGGCTTAAGCTACAGTGGTTGTGGATTAGTCTGTCCGATCTGTTTATCATCATCATCATCATCATTATCATCATATCATATTAAACATTATTTCTGTATATAGTTGTTAGCAATCGGGTATCATTAGCCCTCACACGCACACACTCCCTTTCTCTTTTACGCGAGCAAATTTTAGGCATTTCGAATCGCAGACTTAGGTCTTCATCATAGGTAAAAGTGACAATATCGCAACTTGATCAGCTGTGTATAGGGGATATAAAAAAGTTTATTTGTTTGTCGATTGAATTCAAACAAATGTTACACGAAGCGTAAGCACCAGGCAGCCGGCAAATGGCGTAGCATGAACACAGCAGCAGACTAGTATACTACTTCTCGCTAGATCCATAGCCGCAGAGCGTCATCGCCTTCTGGACGATGCCAATACTGCTCGCGGATACACTACACCTTGCTCAGAGTGGTTACCTGGCAGCGAACACACCGAAAATCGAACCCGCGACCTCTTAATTGCGAGTCCGACGCCCTGATCACTACGCGCCTATAAGCCACAAGCATTTAGACCTATAACTACGAAATATCAGAGATCATTACGTTAGAATGATAGACTGTTAGCTCACCATTGCGACTTCATTCAGTGGTCCGAAGGTCTGCACGAAAAAGTCGATCTGAACGGTTGTCGGCGGACCTGCATGCAACCAACATGTCACAGATCATGTATTTAACATTTTACATTTACACAGTCGCACAACGAAAAGTTTACAGAAATAGCGATTTGCAGACATTAAACAACACTCAGCTCCCACTGGTACTGTTTTAACTAAAAAGCAGTCAAAGCCCGCACACCTCCGCCAAGGCAATGTTGTTCGCTAGGTGGCAGCACCATCTTCGGCTTTGCAGCGGTTTCCCTTATGCCCCATTGAAAGCAATGGTAACGAAAATTTCAATGTGATCCGGAATCCAGGATTCCTTCCAGATCACCCCCAAAATTGAATCACTGGTAGTTTGTGCCATTCCCGACATAACCTCAAAATTTCAGAAAGATCCGTCCATAACTTTTTGAGTTATCTTGCTAACAGACAGACAAACAAACAAACAGTCTGGCAAAAACATTACCTCCTTGGATGAGGTAACAATAATTTTAGCTGCAGTCGTACGTCACAAAGCAAACGCTGGCGTAATCTATGCGAACTGAAAGTAGTTTAACTACGATACCGCCCTGGCTAGAGTACTGCGTACTTGCTTAGCACTGTGGTATCTAATACATACTCAGACTGACGCTACATTTTCGTCTCATCGTAAACTCAACAGAGTGTAGGTGGCCGACTGTTTTCTCACGGTGGTCTTATAAACTAGTAAGTAAGTAAGTAAGTAAGTAAGACGACTTATAAGGCGCATATTTAGCAGTTAGCTACCATGCGCCGCGCTCTCAACAACTGAAGAAAAATATCTTCAGCAGCCGCTTAAACTGTTCAAAGTTAATGTCAGTTTGTCTCAGATGAGCTGGAAGCCTGTTTCACAGCCTGAACCTGCAGCAGCAAAACATTCTGTCTCCATTGATAAAACGACAGGCAGCCTACCCACAGCTCTCTGTATTCTCGAAAACTGGCTTAAGAATTCTTCTTAGACTTGTGTCAAACGTAGGCATTCCCATTTCACCAGAATGGCGAACAACTTCGCGTGTGCAGTGAACTTAGGGGCTGATGCGTTCTGAGTTTATTTTTTTTATCTCTTAAATTGCCGATTAAATGACGATGATAATATGATGATACAGCGGAACGACAGAGTAGCCTATAATGTCTGGTATACGTCTGTTCTTTCTCTTTTAATGAAAAGTAACGATTCTGTCGGGTTTACCAGAAAACAACAAAATTTCCGCAGCAGATCGAAAATTAAAGTGATTGCAGCGTGCATGGCCATGGTTTCTCCGGACCGAGACATCGATCATGCGTAGGCTTGATGTAATAATCTGATGTCCTGCTGGTCGCTGTTGGCCTGTGAAGTTTCACCTGAAGGGATGAATAAATGATCGAGTGGCAGTGTGATGCTTTCGTTTGAAGCTGGATGGTCCATTCGTGCTAAAATTGCATATAAAATATTCAGACTCAAAAGCTCGCGCATTGACACGTTAAGAATTTATGGGTGGTCACGACAACCAAGTTGTTTTTTTTGTCTCGGAAACACGTCCCAGCGGTTGTCGCCCGTTGCACGCGACAGGGTGGCCCAGAAAAGCAAGCCACCGTGTTTTCGTTGCATAAGTCCGTCACAGTACACGATACAGTCCGATTTTTGGCATCATTTATATTTCATCGAAAGACAAACACAACACTAAATTTGCAGTGAAGTAATTACTACGATTCCATCACACTACATCAAACTCACCTAAAAATAAATGCCCGTTTTTAAAACTGTAAGGTTTACAAGGTATTGCGGCGAAACGTTTTCAATGTAACGACAGATTAATTGCAAATTCGCTGCCGAGTGTTTTAGTAGGACAACATTTTTACGCGCGAAAGCAGAATGCTTCGCGCGTCTTTGCCATCGTCTGGGCGTCCGTCCGCCCGTCACACTCGTGATCTGGTTATTTATACTCTGTTGGCTTGTCTAGCGTGTAAATGGTTGCAGATAAGCACAGCTATGCTACTTATCATAACAAGCACTGATGAGGAGCTTTTTATGAATGTCAACATCGATAACCTTGAATGACCTTGAACCCTACAATATTGATTTAACGTGATTTTTTGGCGATTTTTGGCTGCAAAAGAGTGAATTACAACGAAATGGATGGAGATAGACTATTACATGCGAACAGGAACTGCTATAGGCTTTCGCGCGTCTCATGAGCTTTGCTCAAATTTCTTGTTAAATCTGTCAATATCTGACGAAGTTATGAAGATATAAACTTGGAGGCTTAGGCTCAAACTCCACTTGCTTCAATTTGTTGTTGATTTGCTGTACAACATGCTGTACGACAAGATGTACAACAAACAGTAGTGGAGTCTGGACCTTACTGTTTATGGATCACCTAATAGGTATTTCGGAAAGCTTTTAAAGTTGTAAACGTTCACGAAAATTTTTTGTCACTCTACTGTGGAGTGACTGCTTATTTGGTGAACGTTCGCAGTGCAAAGTGCGCAAATTGACGTACTAGATCTCGGTATAATCTGGCGGTAAATCACAGTTGTCGTCGACAGCAGTCGTCGGTTACAAGTGCGACGACGTATTTCATGTAAACCTGCCATGAAAGCTATAATGAAAATGTTGGCCCAGTATCGACGCAATATGCGGCCGTCCGCTTATACTGGACTTCGCAACCCTGGCCGTAATCCTAGCCCAAATTTTGATTTTTGCCATTTTGAAATGGCACATTAGTTACTCCTGTCGTGGTAAACGTTCAAACGCTAACTTTATTTTTTTTCTACGCTTTTTTGCTTCCGAGTTGAAAGCCTGTACGAGACAGAGGGACGGACGGACATATACTGACAGGTCGGCCTATAAAACGGCTGCAGAATAAGTGAATAAATAAATAAATAAATAATTGCACGTCAAAAAGACGTCGTAATCCGGGTAGTGTACGGCTGAAAATACGGCGTAAAACAATTCGAACGAAAAAGCCCGGCTATCGCTAGGAGTGGCCGACCGTATTGCCTCTGTCCGAAGGCATGCTAATGTGAACGCAATTTCTTACTTATTAACATAACATGCAAACATAAACTTCCGGCCCCGCTCTCGAAATACTACTAGTAAGCAATTCACAATTATGCATTTGGGTGCAGTCAGTATCCCAATTTGGAGAATGAGCGCCTGTAAGGGGGTCCAACTTCGTACCACAGGGTAGCCGTCGGGCAACCCTATTTACTTATTTGGACAGTTTTCCCGGAAAACGTACCATTTAGCCACAATACATACGTGACAGACAGCAGACAGAGAGAACCGTGTAGCAAAGGTGCGACCGTTCGGGGCAAGAAAAGTCGCACAACGTTATTACCACCTTGTCGACGTTTCGTTGCTGGTGATAGGCTAACAATGTTGCGCAGGAAACGGCAGGACGGATGTGCCAATTTATGTGTCCGTCGGGATCACGCCGTTGCTCACGGTGACGCATAAAACGCAATGAATGCTTTATTCTCTCGACAATTCTGACACGTTGACACCGCGGTCACGCTTACGCGAGTGCATGCTTTAGTCTGCTCGCGAGACGTTCTGCTGCCATATTTTCGCGAAATGTTAATGTCATATGAATGTATTGCATAAAAGAATGCTATTATTATAAAAGTGTCAATGGTTTTACAAAAAAATCGAAACAAAAAACATAATAAAATGTGGCAAATATTTTGTCTCCTTATGCGATCTTCTAAAAATCGTGTAATATGTCAAAGTCAAACTGCTATAATTTTGATCTGCATTAACTAAAATGTTGATTAAGACTCAGCAGAAATACAACCAAATTCAAAAATGTTGTATTCTATAATAAAAATACATAGGTTTAATGCTTAAACATTAAAATTATAATCAGATGCCACCATGGAACTGCTCCGCGATATTTGATGGACAGTTGTACACTAACACCAGACGTCACTAGTGGTCAACATCTGCGGTCTGCCAGTCAGCGGAAGTTGGTCGGTTCGCTCGGATAGTTTCTGTCACCCAGACTCTACACTTTCAAACGTCAGCTTAGTCTACTTTTTTGGCGAAATGCTGACGACAAAATGTACTGCGCGCATTGAAGATTTTTGGGGGTAGGCGCGGTATAAGTTGACAATTTACTTACTTACTTAGTAAACGGCGCACCAACTGGAAGCGAGTGAAAATTACGCTAGTAATTTCGTCGACCGCTGAAAATAGAGTTATTACGTTACCCCTCAGAATGCGGTAATGAAGTGTGAATGTCGCGACAAGCACGTAGCAACAACACAGTGAATCGGGGGTCAGCGACCAATCACCACGTAGGCCCCTACGTGGTGTTGTGAAACGAGTTTTGGTTTGAATCGGTTTTTCACAGTGCAGCACGGTAGCGCTGACACTGTTGTAAGGCGATGAACGTTTTATAGAAATGGCGTATGGGGGTCCTGTAACTCCGAAATCCCTTAACCGATTTCCATAAAACTTGGCACCAGTGATTACATCGCCCACCCGACCCAACATGCAAAATTTTGTTACAGTCGGTTTTATTTTGCCCCAATTTTTAAAAAAAAATTGCATTGCGGCCTATGGAGACTTCAAAGCGGTTTAACTTGGTCTCCGTAAAAGATAATTGCGCGCTGTGTTACCTACCCCCCTATTTTCGGGGTCGGGCGATATAACCGTGTTATTTAAATTTACTCCCTATCATAGCAGCCATTCAAAAGTTGCAAAATTTTGCATTACAGCCAATGGAGATTACAAAGCGGTATAACTTGGTCCCTGTAACAGATAATTGCGCGCTGTTTGCATCTACCCCCTATTTTCGAGCCCGGGTTTTCTGACGGTGTCATTTGAATTTCTTCCCTGCCGACTTCGTTACCATGTCAACAAATTTTGGGACAAAATTGACAATAACTCGGCCCCCGTGAAAGATAATTGCACGTTATCCCCCCTATTTTCGGGCTCGGGCTTTCCGACGGTCATTCAAATTTCTCCCCTGCCGACCCCCGTTGCCACGGCAACGAATTTTGGAACAAAATTGACTATAACTCGGCGCTACCCCACTTTTTTTCGGCCCCTCGCTATCCGACGGTGTCATTTAAGTGTACCCCCTAACAACCCCTATTGCCATAGCAACCATTCAAAAGTTGCAAACTTTTGCATTACAGCCAATAGAGAGTTCAAAGCGGTATAACTCGGTCCCCGCAAGAGATAATTTCGCGCTGTTTGCACCTATTCCCTTTTTTGGGGTCGGGCAATCTGAGGGTGTCATTTAAATGTACTCCCTAACGACCCCTGTGGCCATGGCAACGAATTTTGGGACAGAATTGACTATAAATAGGCGCCCGTGAAAAATAATTGCGCGCTGTTTTCACTTACCCCCCCCCTATTTTCGGGCTCGGGCTTTCCGACGGTGTCATTTAAATTTTTCCCCTGCCGACCCCGTTGCCATGGCAACGAATTTTGGGACAAAATTGACTATAACTCGACGCCCGTGAAAAATAATTGCACGCTGTTTGCACCTACCCCCTATTTTCGGGCCCGGGCTATCCGACGGTGTCATTTAAATTTGTCCCATGATGACCCCTGTTGCCATGGCAACTAACCGTTCTTATTCAAAGACAAAATTGGCTGCAACAGACCTTGTTACATCACACATAATTTTTCCCTTGCACCAACTTCCTTTACCCGCCCGGAGGTATTCTGAAAGCAGTTAATAAATTTATTGTCATAAAATCAAATACCAAAATTTGGACAAAATTCGACTAAAACAGCAAAAAACTTCAACAGTTTACAAAGCTATGTAAGGGCGATATGAGTCGAAACTCGAAAACAACAAAAATGGTTTTGGGGCGATATTATCGCGTGTTGAATTCCAGACTGGCCCTTACAAGACTACAGCCATTCTAAATACTTGACATAAAAATACAAAAAAAAACAGAAATCGCAAGCCGAAACAATCTAGTACACCAGTCCCTGCTGACACCACGTATATTGCAGTGAATGCTAAAGCTCATGGTAGACAGACACGTCCAGATATGTCTGAATTTTAGTCTATCGTTCTGTCTGCGTGCACGCCAAAATTTAAGCTGGTTGATAAAAGAGTTTATGGGCTACGAATGCCCAAATTTTGATGTCTCGCATACAGTGTAACCGTTTACCTCACAACACTGTTACGCACGACCGAGTTATGCTGTGACATCGTGGTCCGCACAGCAAAACAGTATGTCATACACTGTGGTCGCGAGAAGCGCTTATAGGCCTACATGCTGTATTTGCTAACTCAAATTGAAACTGAGGCAAGGTATTTTACATACTCGTCACGATTGAGTATACTGACCTGCAGTTGGTCTATCATCAGATTAATTCCCCACGCCCACGATAATACGCAGGAGACATTTTCCTTTCGGGTATTTCCCCCACACGAACATTTCCCCTTTTGTTTTTAAAGGTCTAAGACATTTTGCCTGGCCTGGAGTTGTCTCTTAGCTCTAAAAATGAATGAAAAATGATTTTTTTTGTTTTCTTAAACGGGCGAGGTAACATCTCGGGGACGTCGTGGGTAAACCAGCGAAAAAACGTCTGGAGGGGATAAATGTTTTACACTCTAATACACAACCCTGAATGGCCGATGGGAATAACCGGACCCGAAGTCTATTCCCAACGAGCGTTCTGAACACAGACGCCAATACACCAGTGATTTAGACAGAGCCAATCAAGCCTACCTTACCAATGCATGTTAACGACCCTCGTTTGTGCCGAGTTCCCTAGCCTAGGCAAAGTTGCAAACCACGCGTACTCTCCTACCACTAAGTCAAACGTTTAACAGCCTACAAGACGGTCGGCTCGATTGGATTGTAAATCTACAGCGGTACTTCCAACAATGCTAACACAAACGTGCATAGGCTGGCTGTAACTATAGAGTCGAACTGATTCAACTGAAGAAACAACTGCATTATGCACTTCGACGAAAGAGTCAAGATGTAGATGGTTGATGTTTTTAGATCGTCATGAGGTTTGCAGACGGCATTACAATAAAACTGCAATAGGCTACAGCAACTCATTTCGTTGTTTTGCAGTTGTGAGCCAACTGGGGAGGTCGGCACTGTTCCGACAGGCACTGTTCCGACAAACAGTATTCCAGTATGGCACTATCCCACCTACGCGAATATTTAATTATCAAGTTTTGATTCTTGTTTATAAACAGATGTTTATGCTTTGCTACCAATATGCTGAAACTATTTTGTTTTGACTAAATCCATCCGCTAGTTCAGTATCAGGCATAACATGTTTCTTCTGTCACAGACAAACTCTAATTTGTTGTCAATCACTAAGCATTAAATGAATCTTGTGGAATCAATTGTCGCATAAAATCTTCAGTTGCAGGCCTACCTCGTTATAATCATTGAAGAGAAATATAAAACTACATGTGATTTATGATTCTGTCAGTGTATAATTCTTAAGTCGCATGCCGCCGCATTTCCTGTGTTTGTCGTTGCGTTGTTTATACACAGTTCCGCGCATTCTACAAACAAAGCGCGAATTTGACCATTTGGCTGGGTCATTTAGGGGCATTGTACCCCATCCCCTAAACCGATCATTACCAAATTTTAATGCGGTGCTGTTTTCGTCCGGGGCAACACTCATGGCAAAATTTGCCCCGATGGGTTCAGCCGTTTGTGCACAATGCACGCGCGTCACGACAGAGGACAGGCAGACGACAGAATTTGTTTTGGCATAGGGCGCGACCTATATGGTCGGCCCAAAAATCGACCAACAATTGATAAAGTTATCGTAAGAAATCCAGGATGCACTTTACTTTCAGACACGGTGTTATTTTTTTGGCATGGCTACTGACTTTTGGCCACTCACTGTATTTCTGAGTCGACTTGTATATAGGATTTGTCGTATGTTGATGCACACGTCAACCTTGAACCTATAGGTGCGTATTCAGATGACATATGAAGCGGCCATTTAAATGGGCACACGTGAAGGTGTCTTTTATGGTACTATAATGCCGAGGGGTAGCGCTTGTCGGAACAGTGTCTGTCGGAACAGTGACCTGTACCCAGCCAACTGCATCATGCTTATTTCTACACCTACAGTATACACGTTTTTTTCACACTTTTCTACAAAAGTGCAAAGAAAGGGCTCGCATATATGCACTACACAGTTGCAAAACAACAAATTTTGTCACAGTTTTGTTGTAATTTTTTAATGTGTCGAATCCCATTAGTATTGAGACCAAGTTTTTTTCCAGTAAGTAGCATGCTTCTGTGTTGAAGATGTCAGCTTGTTGTCCGCAATCACACGCGGTCAACTTAAAAGCACTGCGATACACATCGCCTTCACGCTAGCGATGACCGAGAAAAATTTCTGTAACAAACTTTGAAGACTGCGTGGCACTTAATTAAGCTGGAAATGTTAACGACCGAACACTGCAGCTTGAATTAATAAACGCAGTGGCGTTGAACGAAAAAACGCAATGTGACACGACTACGAACAAATATGGTAATTTCAGATAAACTTTAGAACTGAAATTAAAAATAAACACATGTTTTCGGGCATATATGAGTGATGGCATTCTGAGCAAAAATTTTAAAACTTTATATCAGCCCAGAACGAATGCAGGAGTCGACCCTGATACCGCTGATACACGAACAGTTTTCACTATACCTTCTGATGTAACCATGCACAGTATTTTATCTTGTTTAGTAATTAGTAACTTCTTTCTGAACTCTTTTTGTAAAGGCTTAGTAGTAAATTTGCACTCGACTAATTATCGAACATTCCTAGCCACACTAAAAATATTCTGCTACAGCATAATTGCGATATATTAACGTAATTAACGTGACATATCCTGTGCACATCACGATTTGCTTAAATTTAGTTGTGATTCGTTCAGGAGATATAAAGTTTTAAAGTTTTGTACGTGTCACATTCATCCATCAGTTTTCAAATCCTAATCAGCTCACATTTGCCTCAACAAAAGTATGAGAAGTAAACGATGATGAAATTTCCAGTAATAACGTAGCACTCAAGCCAGGCAATGAGCTTAATTTGGACGACTCAATTCGAACCCACTGGATTCAGACTCAGTGAGCGTTTGACTTGGAAGTAACTGATTTTTTTTATTTTGACCAATAATTGTTTCGTTAACGTAGCATCAACAAACCAGCATTAACCAATTTTTATTGTGTTGTTTCTTGCTGGGTGCTGACAATCTGAATATGGAATTTTACGAACATTCTGTCTTGTCGAGTTTACTGGGCTTGACTGGACTCGAACTAAACTCAGGTGACTCAGGTGTAGGACATTTTCTCCAAGACATGTTTTCCCCGAATGTTTCCCTTCTCCCTATACTGCTACATGAGGATACTTAACGGCGACGACTTCAAAGGTGGAGTTGCTTTTGGCGTTGCAAAAAACTTCTGCTCAAGCATGGCGCTGATTCTGATAACATGTTGTTACTAGCCTAGGGGGAGAAACGTCCATGCACTCAAGAACCAAAGGGGAAACGTCCGGGCGGGGAAAATGTCTGAGGAGAGAACGTCCGCGGTTGATAGGTCTAGGGGAAATGTCGCTCAGACTCTGACTGAATAAACTCGACTACAGTCTGCATCACTGAAAATTTCCTCCAGTGGGATGCAAGATGTCGAGCTGACAATCTCTTCGCGACGTGTGACCGGACGCGTAAACGGACAAACGAACAGACGGATTGGAAATATCACACTTCTATACTGACACCTGCCGGAGAAAGTATATGATACTGTTGGCGAAGGCATAAAACACGTTAAACGCACTTAGGCCTATTACACACACCTTCTGAGATCGCACAGTCTCGCACGACACGTCGCATAGACGGTGACGGGTAAAGTGACGTGTATTATTAATAGACGAGATGTGATATACGAGCGTGCAATGGACAACGTTTCTATACACGTGGCGTTCTTGAAACATGCGTAGCAATAAAGACGAGCTGCAACGCACAGATCTGTAGTAGGACTGGACAGTCGGTCTGTCGGTGACGATTTGCATGATTTAACACGTATGTTGTGGCTTCGTTGTGCGCCGAATACCTGATCAGCTGCCGGTGTCACGTCAAAATGTCTCCCCATGAAAAATCCGCCCCGGGAAAAATAATCACAAAATTGATAAGTCTCCCCTTTATTAAAATATCGCCGGTCCCATAAAAGTGTCCCCATTTTAGGATCGCCCCCTCGAAGAAAAGTCTGGGCGGGCCAGGCGGGGCGCATTTTTACCGGTAAATTGTCGACCGGGGGGAAGACTTTTCTAAAAGGCGATCCTATAATGGGGCACCGGCCAGACGGGACGCCCATAAAGTTACTCTGTCTAATTTCGTGGCCAAGGCGTCGGTCGATGTTTGTTGAAGTCCATGGATACATGGGGTGGCGAAGTAAATCAATAAACACGGAGGCTGCCGTCCGTATATCTGCAGATGCGACTTTCGTTTCGCTCGCGTGCTCGGTGTATTGGACTACTGAGGGTTTCGCAACGTATGTATGAATATATGAGATCACACCAGCAGCTGACGCAAGCAAGACGCGATGTGTGAAAAGCTCATGCAATGCAGAAAATCCGCGAATCAACAACGAACGACGTATACGCCGGATCTTGCCTCCGCCAAGTGCATCGCGAAAGACGACCAGGCCTAGTGAAAAGTGAAAATGGAGCGACTGAAAACGCAAGAACAGAAAATGTGGTTTTCACTATATAACAAGGGTGAAAAGTTAAACCAGCAACTGCAAACTACATTATACACGATTCGAATAAACGTAAAACTGTACAGTACATAATACAGTACGTTGTTGTGTGGCAGTTTCCGACCCCCGCCTCGAAAACGCAAAAGAAACAAGGTTTCCAATCCATTCAACCTATCGCATGCAAAGTAAGCAACGCACGCAATAAAGTATGTAACGAAAGGAATAAAAGTAATAAACGCAAGAAAAATACGCAATAAACGCAACACTGACGTAGCTGACGCAACAGCCAAAACGTTGAATCAGTTACGTAAGTTGCGTTACGCCCGTTACGTCCGCTACATTGCGTACGTTGCGTATCTTGCTTTGGATGGTAACTCCGCTTTAGTCTGAAGCAAGAAAAACACTGACATCTTGCAGTCGCGAGAAGCTGAGTTATTATCCGTATTAGTGTTCAGTGTAAATGGTTGAACATCGCGCTATGTATTGTATTTTTTTCACTTAACCCGATTAGAAGACGTATCAGAAACAATCGCCCAGTAGCCTACCTCTGTCAAAAAGTCTATGCGGAAAAGCAGCAAAAACAGCAGGCGAATGTTTTTCCATTGCGCTGTTCGCACAAACTATTGATTTGAATACTCCACATTGTAAAGACTAAATCGACATTCTGCAGTAATTTCTGAAAATTTTCGTGCACTGTGTTATTAAAAATCGTCCATTATATTGCAACGCATTTTGCGCAATCAGTTACGCAAATATGCTATCACATAATCAATGCAGAGAAAGTCGTTTAATTACCGAACTGCTTTTGCCAAATCGTGAATGACTTACAGTAGACGTAGGCGTAATTTATAGCCCAGGCATGACGGGGCATCGCCAGACGGGCTACGAGCTACACAGGCTGAATAGGAAATACTGGAGATGCTGCATAGCGCCAAAAACTGTTCAGATAAATAAGAAGACGCATCAAAAAGTTACTGCCGTCTGAACACTCAAACGTCTATCCAACAAGCATGCCACCCCTGCCGTAACACGCAACAGTCTACAGACTATAGCATTGCAGATTGCGGCCAAACCTTCTCAATGTCGTGTTCAATCTCCCTCTCGACAGTCTGAACTGGACAGCGTTGAACCCAATTAAGCTAGCATAACCCTCAACCAGTTTGGCTGGATAGTCAGCTTGGTCAACAGCTGCTAGCACATTGCCGACTATGTTAACGATAGTGGAGTGAAGATCTACTGTTACGGAAATTCAAATTGTCGTTTCTTCCCTAGAGGTAGTCGTAACTAGTACTCGTACTCATTGCGCCTATACCCACGGAGTGATGACCCTGCAGACTGAGTTTGCTCGCAAACGGTTACGCATCTCCGTCCTAACTAAGCTTGACGTAGCGCAAAGGCGCGTACATAAGGACATAACTGAACTGAACTGAACAGAACTGATCAGTGGGCGAGCAGCGAGCCTATTGGTCAGAGTCCAGTTCAGTTAGGCCTATGTCGCTCTTTATAATAATCTTTAATCGCAATAAGATGCAGCATACAGTAAAAAATACAATACAATGCAGAAGCTAATTACTAAAAAAAACCTAAGCTAAAAGACAATATTAAAAAGAAAACAGAGACGACCATGTGTATGTCACAGCATACTTCTGAACAAACTTGTGAAGCCTACGTATTTTTATTAAGTTTAACAAATCTACTTAATTCTTTATTTCACATTAGTGCTGCTCTCTAAGCAAAAATGTATGTGAAGACTGCTGCAACTCCATGGATGTCAGTTTCAGTTAATCTGACATTTTATCGCCCAAATATCGACTCGTACCAGATCTCTCCTATTTCAATGAGACAATGACTTCGTTTCCATTTCCATCCCATTCCCATTTCCAGCTAAACGTTAAGTCTCGTTCCTATTTTTTTATCGAGCAATCCCCCAACTTTTTTCCATTTTCATTCTATGCAATGCACATTTCTGTCATCAAGCCAGCACGTGGACTGACGGACATTCTGCAGCGGTACATCGCGGAATATGTGAGCAGTAAACGTAAAAGTCAGACGTCGATCACTCGACTCGCTAACGGCTTCAATACAATGGACCTCGTGCACGTGGAGTACGCTTAGATCAGCTGCTCGGACGCGTAAGAAATTTGCTGGTCGATCTCTGTCCACGGTTGCGGGACATACAGCAATAAATTCTTTCCTTTTTTCTTTTTTTCTACTTTTCCTCATTTTTCCTCCCCCTTTTTCTCTCTTTCTCTTGTCTTTTTATTTTTCGTTTCTTCGCTTAGAAGTAGGCTCCCTGAAATTCGGTTAATGGGTTTGGAGGAGCGCTGTAAGCTCTCCCAGCGGGGTCTAAAGCATGCAGAGTCTTAGCCAAAATCAAATTTGAAAGTACGACATCTGACGGCGTCAATGATATTTTCGGAATCGACTGACCAAAATAATTTGTGGATGAAAAGTCTTCTCTGTAAGTTAATGTACTGTTACTTATCAATTATTGGGTATGGACCTTCGCGAGTGTCTCTAGCCCAAATATTGGGGGACTTGTCCGTCCCCTGTTTTATACGGATCAGGGGTGTTATTTAGGGAGGGGGCTGGAGGGGTCTACGGACCCCCTCCAAAGATTTACGATTTTAGTTTTTCCCTGTAAATCGTAAATTTGAAACAGTGTTACTGCTGCAAAAACAATACGTTACGTAGACTCAGACCCCCAAGGATCACTGAGATGACGCCACTGATACGGATCGACGCCCATGTTGTGTGCTTCATGTCGGTGGCGAGTATAGCGGCCTTTAAAGCCGTGTTTATAGCGAAAAAACTCGACTCAACTCAACCAGTTGAGTTGAGTTGAGTTGAGTTTGTCGCTGTAAACAAGGCATAAGATGAGCAAGCGTCGTTAAAACGTCGTCGTATCGTATCGTCGTCGTGGCACGGTGCAGCAGCTGAAATAAAGTCGCGCTGTCAGAGCGCGGTCGAACGGGCTGACTATAGGACTGTAGTCACGCCCTGCAGACAACGAGGACGAATGCTGCTCTGATTTATGAGTAATTCTGCTTAATAATTGCGTCGGGGGCGCTGAAAACGCGAGACTGGAAAACGCGGAACTGGAAAACCCGGCACCAAATCGCAGGGGTGGAAAACACGGGACCGGAAAACAGGGGAACCTCAAAGTTATGGAAAACCGTCGCTGTAGAAAATGTGCAACATAGTTAGGCCTACTGAAAAGTTCTGATGAGTCTTCTCACATCAAAGCACATCAGAGCGGTAGGACTTTCTAGGTAGCAACATGAGCAGATTCTATTCATGCTTGCCAACGGCTACGTATTATGCCGTCCGCAGTTGAGCTGGCAGTCCTATC
>Ga0209367_1003803_pt1 | contig 20648 bp, 12 predicted proteins | sample WorMetLIZISLAND2_FD_187412 | JGI IMG/M metagenome (GOLD analysis project Ga0209367, IMG submission 187412) | Marine gutless worms symbiont microbial communities from Max Planck institute for Marine Microbiology, Germany - Olavius geniculatus... ...
ACTTTGCAGCAATTTCAAGATGCATCGTTCCGGATACTAACAAAATACATATATGTGCGTTTATATGTCCGATCAGCATAAGTCCACTCATACGGGAGAGGTCTCGCAATCATTGGCCAATAGCCTATATAGCATCTAATGATTATGGTGTATATGGTGTATATTTGTCCCATTCCGCATATTATATTTGCGCATATTTTAGATGCAGGTGAAAGACATTTTAAGAGCACTTTTGTTTTAGTCCAGTATGATGCTAAGATTTATGTTGTTCACCATGGAGAAAGCTCGGTGTTATTGTCAATGTAGATCTGCACTGACAGTAGCCTCAGAATGATCCATTTGTCAGTGCGGATCCGCATGTGGCTTATACTTAGGCCACATTAAAAAAATTAAAGTATAAGCCACATGGAAAAGGACCGCATGAATAAAACCGCAGTAATATTCTTTTTGATGAAACATACAAGACCAGCTTTTTCATTGTATCAATAATAACACCTGCTGTTTAAAGGTTAGTTTGGTTTGGTGTAACCGGTGTAGTTAGGCAATGATCATGCTGAACGATCATGAAATCTAATTTATACAAAGCTGTTGTGTAGAGCTGTAGAATTAACGTGTTAATTCAACACGATAACACATTAAAGAATTAATGTGCATTAAAAAATTAATGCACATACGTAAATTTACTTCATTTTGTGAAGCAAGAGTTCCAATAGTCTATCAGAAACGTTTATTTGACATTCAAATAATATTCAAGTACTTAAAAATTGTTTTGTTGCCTTCCATCACAACTGTCACAGTTTCGGGACACAGACTTCTTGGGCTTTACTTCATTCGCCCTCTTGATGTTGTTCACCTGCAATATCAGCAATATTATTGATGCATTATTAACATGTAAACACATGCATTAAAAACTAACACAATGCGTCAACGCATTTAAAACATTAATGCTTTGACAGCTGTACTATTGCATTTGCCTGTCTCTGTCGTTGTTGATTTACAGAAACTTTTTTGGTCGTGAAGCTGGCCGGAATGCTATCGAGTTTATCCGAGAGGCACAGGATGGGGAAACCATATTACTGGCATTGAAGTTTGATTCAAAAGCAATTGCCAAAGATGTTCTTAACCGGTAACTGCTTATCACGTTCGAGATATATTTGAGTGCTTTGTCTAAGTCTGCATTAATCATTAAGCAAAGTTATTGATTTGTGATTTCACTTTTTTGAATCAGTCAGTTTACCAATCTGGGGTGCACTTTCAATTTTTTTACCCTTACTTTTTATTTGGTATTCAGTGGTGTAAATGCTTTGATTGCAGCTTATTAAACTTGTTCATTAACTAGTTTGCCTGGAAGCGATAGCTTTCTGGGCGGACTTATGTTTTATTGCAGATGTTTTATTAATTTATTTATTTGAAGTAAATTTTTTTTTATTTTGCCAAGGTATCTCTGAGCTGCATCGGCCAATCATGGTGAAACTTCAACGCAGGTCCAAAATTTTGAGGGGCTCACTTTTAAAAAATTTTAGGGGCCAAAAACATGCAAAATTTGGCCCGATTTCAGATGACTTCAAAGTTTGGCAGTGAATATCTCCAGAACGGATGAAGATATTGAAAATCGGACAAGTATTTGATCTACCGCAATTTCTCCTGCGTCAGGTGAAAAAAGTCCGGTGAACTTTAGTCCACTAACTATGGAGATCTCGATGTGTAATCATACGCATTTAAATCAACTTTTTGGGAAACCATATTTCAGCCCCTAGAGGCTGTTACATGCCCAATTTTTTACACACACTAGAGAATGACCAAGTCGTACTAGCGCACCACCACCATAGACAGGAGTCCCCCTTACATTTTTTAAGGGGGTCCAAAATTGGCATAAAATTCACCAAAAGCATGCCTATAACTTCGGGGGTAGCAGGAATAACTTAACGAGACTTTGCCACTTGACATGTTGCTAAATGGGGTGATAACTCGGGTACAACTTTTGGGGGCAACGGCTCCTTAAAATTTGGCAGTTTTAGTTAGATTTTTACTCACGCCATCACCCATGCTGTCAGTTCATCTGGACCAAACTTTTAAAAAACCATTTTACATGCCCCTAATTTGGTGTTAATTCATGTCAGACACTGCAGGCAGTTTAATAAGTGTATTAGATTATGGGTAAACTTGTGGATATAGGTGCAGTAGGTTTGTTTGTGACTATTCGCTTGCACCTTGGTCATGTTATGTAGGTTTGACAAGTCTGAGGTGCTGGGATGTCGACTCAGTGTCCAGTGGTACCGAGATGTCCGCAAAGTGTATCACAGCAGTATGTTCTTAGTTTACTTGCTATCAGAATACCGTCTTATTTCATATAAGCAATCTACTTAAATATGAACTCTTTAGCACGCAGCTGGCTAGGGGACAGTTCACTAGTTGTGAGGGCTAGGGATAGGGTTAGGAAGATTGCATAAATTTATATTGTATCCTTGGTTTTGGTGCACTCTGGCTATATCAGCCCTTGGCTATATCAGCCCCTGTTATGGGGATGGCAAACTGGAACCTGACCAGTGACCAAATTTGGACTGGTGCCCCTTCGGGCTATGGACCTGTTATCACTAGAACCTTATGTTCATTGTGTACAAATTGTTTTACTGTGTTTTAGTGCAATGTTATATTTACTGATGTGGGGTATGAAAATTCATGCTTCCATAAATGTCAACTCTTGTCAACTATTGAAACTGGAGCAAAACATGACAGTCACAGTGGAGAGTATACTCAGTGTTGAAATATATACGTCAACTTAATCGCTCAACATAACACATGGTCATAAGACACAACAACTTATAAAACACAGGATTAAATTCTGGATCGACTTCTCAAGTTGAAAAAATGACATAAGTTCAGTGATAGATTCGACACATTCGATGGCAAAATGATCGCAGTACGGAATGCATTACGCAGCAGTCAGATGGATAAATGCACCTATGAAGATGGCCAAAGCAATTCTATCTGCATTCGACACTTGATGATGGATACAACAGATGACATGACATGAAACGCAGAGTGGTCTTGGGCAACAGGAGAATGGCATAAACCAGCAAAGGTCGAGTCAAAACACATGAAATTTTATCAAACGGTTTGTATGTTTCATCAAGGATGCACTTCAGTTCAACTGCCGGCAACAAAACTCGGATTTCAACTTTTTAATCAATAATCATTTGATGGAAAACACATGGCCCAACACAGAAATGATCTGACAGTTGGGAGCAATATTGGATGCGAGAAACAATTGAAATAACACTGGACAAGAAGCATGATAGTCTGGTTAAAAACATAATCTGGGCCCAAAATCATATTGCATACTGCACTGTGCCTTATGGAGTTTGAGCATATGAGTGTATGAAGCTTGATTTATGGAGTAAGTAACTTTTTTACAGTTAAGTTGATTTAATGCTATCTACAAGTGGTCCAGAAAATATGACACAAAGTTTACGGCACCATAATTATGTAACCATATGTCACAGACTCGTGAGGTTTTTTTTAGCAAAATGTGCCGAAAGACATTACTAACATGAAAAACCTTTGTTTGAATAGGGTTACTACTAACTAGATATTCTTTGTTTTTTTTGCGGAAAAGTGAGCTATTCGAAAACAATATTGATTGCTACATTTTTGAGGCAAGTTCATGATAGAAACAAGGTTCATTTGAAGCCCATTGTCCAGAGTCAGGAGAATTGGTGCTCAATGTGTCTACTACAATAATGAACAACAGACAATATTTTTTTTGCATAAGTCAGAAGATTAAGGATGTTGATTTTGAAGCAAATTGTGAACAGTTAATAGAACATGATCAGTCAAGAACAAAGCAGTGGTGCTGTTGAACAGTGGTCAAGCGACTGTAGTTGGTTGTTTGTTTTTGCGATGGACGCATTGAGCACTGTTTCTCTTGATCAATCTGGAAAGTGGGTTTTGTGTAAACTGTGTTTCTGTCACAAACTTGTCTTAGAGAATAAAGATGTAGAGGTTAATATTGTTTTTGTTTTTTATTGCAATCTCAGGCACTGGCTCTTTTTGAGTATTTTTACGCACGACAGCATGTAATGCTTCGTGCATCTTAGCCATCGTCGCGGTGTCTGTCCATTCGTCTGTCACACGCTGGCACTGTATTAAAACGGTGACACCTAGAATCACAAAATCTTCACTGTGGGCTGCCCCAAGGACTCTAGTTTTTTGTGACAAAATTTTGTGCCCCTGAGTGATGGGTTTCCCCTTGAACGAGGGCATTAAAGTGGAATACCCCCTAAAAAACATTATTTTGCCATTATTGGTTCGTACAGTGTGAAAATGGTTGCAGATAGGTACATACTTGCTGCATATCATAACAGGCACTGGTGACATGAGTCTCTATGACCTGGAATGATCTTGAACCTCCAAAGGAGGGGTTTTGGTGAATGTTTTTGGCAATTTGTGGCTGCAGCGCACATCTCGATTGTGGATTGTGACAAAATGACTTTGAATGGCCTTGAACCCCTAAAATAGCGGGTTTTAGTGAATTTTTCGCGATTTCGGGCTGTGACACACATTTCAAGAGTGAATTGTGCCAAAATGGCTGGAGATAGACCAAAGCAACCTGCATATGAAATTTTCAGCATTGAGCGTAGATTTTAGATGACCAAGTCCTGACCCTCTATGTTCAAGCAGGCCTGCACAGTCAGGCGTCAATGATGGCTACCCCCGTAAAAAGTGGTTATTCTACCATATTAGTGTGAAAACAACTGCAGATGGACACAGATATACTGCTTATCATAACAAGCACTGGTGACGAGCTTTTAAACGGTGTCAACATTGATGACTTTGAATGATCTTGAACTTCCAAAGTAAGGGGTTTTAGTGTTTTTTTGCAATTTTCGGCTGTAGCGTACATTTCATAAGTGAATTGTGCCGACATGGCTTTAGATAGACCTGGACAACCTGCAAACTGCTAAGGCTGTCACGCGTCTCATGAGCTTTGCTCAAATTACTTGTGCTGAATCCGCATGACTGATGTAAGGTTCCAAAGTTATGGTGCTGTAAATTTTGTGCCATTTTTGACCACTTCATGTACTTCATATGCCAGAAAAGTACAACCTTTATTTTCTTGCCATTTTTTAGCAGTTGCTTGGAATTTTGAAGTGAAATTTTATGCATTTGTTACACATTTAAAAGAAGAAAAGACTTTGCACGTTTTATTTATATAGGTTTAGTCACTCTGATGTCACCAACAAGAAGTTGGTGCTCACTGCTTTCAATAATCATTTTTTTGAAAGTGCAGTATCACTGTGTTGTCTCGCTAAAACTTCTGTAACTTTGCAATGGTACCAGAATATCAAATGCCAATCAGCCTTTTATCTAAGGTATGAACAAGTAGTAAGTGTGTGAAATTTCACATTAGCATTTCAAGCTGTTGTTCAGAAAATGGCTTTTGCTTTTCAGCGATACTTTTTCTGCCCTGTATTCATCCCTGTATTCATAGACTGTGAGTCTTTGTCCCAGAAAAAAGTCACACGTTTAATACTGTACCTTGTAAAAAAGCTAGCAACCATTTACATGTTATTCTGGCCCATGCGGCATCACACTTTATTGCTCATGACCTGCTGCCAATCCTGATCTAAATATTGGATTATAAAGTCTGGGGCATCATGCATGAACATCTCTACTGCACATTTATACTTAGTGCTGCTGATCTGTAGGGCCCACAGTTTTCCGCAGGTCACGGAATTTCGAGCCAAGCTGCAGAATTTGCCTTTTTCCGCGGAATTTTGATTTTTCCGCAGAATTTCATTTAATTTTGCAGAAATTGAGAAATGACCGATGATCAGTATGATCGTCGGCTTCACAACGTAACTAAATAGACTAACTGTATCGCCAAAAAGATCAAACTAATTTGCCTAAAACTGTGAGTTCTACTAATAGCCATCGTAATACGGCACACAATAATAAATAAACACAATTCGACTTGACAGATTGCACTTTTGAAAAGAAAAAAAGATTGATAATTTTCTTTGAATGTTGCTAGCATAAATGAGCACAATGCCAGCCTTTAATAACTGAAGTTTATGCACAGAATATAGCTGAGTTTATTCGCAAATGGACGGCCGCTGTAAGCCACGAAATTTAAACAATTTTGCAGCAGTGAACCACGGAATTTTGCGAACTGTCTTGCGGAATGTGGCCAAATTTTCCGCGAAAGCTGCAGGCCCTATTGATCTGAAGTTCTCCTGGTAGTTGGGAATGCTTCAAACATTTGCTTTGCTAATATGAACAGTCTTTACGTGTTACTGTTAAAGCTACCGGTACTTCTATTAAAAGCCGGAGCACATATTTTTGTTTGCACGAAATTTTCGTGAATTTTTTTAATACCGGTAGCATAAAATTATGAAATTTAGTAGACTACACAACAAATCTCAGCTTTCAGCACTACAGTTTAGTGATAAATCAAATGTGTACTGAACAGTAAATATCTACGTGCACAGTAATGCATAATTCTGTTCACATAGCAAAAATCACTTTGAACTTTATCTGATAAAATAAACCTGGGGGAAAATGCTAAATTAAAATGTGGTAAAATTTTTACATTTTAAATTTGCGAAATTAAGGTGCAACAAAACTATAGTTTTTTTTACAGTATGTGACGTGGAAATTGGCTTTTTTTGTGGAGACTTCATATTTGGTGCTATGCTACCCAGTATATGCCATAAAAACTGTTGTACATTACAAAACATGAGTTGCGGTGGGATGTGTGTAAACTATATGTGTTTGTTTCTAACTCCCTGGGTTGTTTTACTGCGAAGAATTTGCAATATTAGATGACGTCTGTGTCTGCCCAAGCTATTACAGACAGAACTAGAAATTTGGGGCAGGGCCCATTGTGATGCCATGTAGCACTATATGCTTGATTTGAGGGCAGTTAGGTGATTAAAATTCCATTCTTAGCAACATTGAGTGGAACAAACGCAAACGCGTTAGCCTACGCTGCACATACCGTGTTGATTTTTGGTAGGTTGGAATGAGACAACAGAACTTTTGTTTGTGCACCAAAGTTTACCAATTTTTTTCCCTCTGCAGGATGGATTGTACTTGATCACGTGTTATTTTGATTCTTGATATCCCTGTCCATCCCGCAGATATTTGTGGTCAAAGTTGAAAGTAGTTCTTTAATCATGTAAAATTCTGAACATTTTTTGGCATCCAAAAATTTTTTTGACAGCGGGGCCCCACCTCCAAAAATTTCTACCCAAATTATCATGCCCGCTTTGTGGCACGTCATGTGGCAAAATTCTCTGAGGTCACTTTCCTTAACATAAATTTATAGCATTTAATACACTGAATTGTAAGCCAGTTTTTGACCCTTTATTACAAAAAAATGTTGAGGAGACCACCATCCCCTGTTAAGTGTGCTAGTAAGCTTTGGGTCATTCACTAATGTGTAAAAATTTGAGCGTACAGCACCCCTATGGGCTGAAATATGGTCTTCCAAAAAAGTCAGTTTCGATGGGAATAATTCAACATCTAAATCTGTGTTGTTAGTGGGCCAAAGTTCACCAAACGTGGGAGGAATAACAGTCATTCAAGTAGTTTTCAGATTTTGGATGTTGTATCCGTTCTGGAGATATTTGCGGTCAAAGTCTGAAGTTGTTCAAAATCATGCCAAATTTTGCATTATTCTGGGGAGAGCCCCTAAATTTTTGGACCTGCATTAAAAAATGCTGCATACTTTCATTTGTGGCATAATTTGATAAAATATATATATAATATCCAAACCATCAGCGGTAAAACATAATTTTTTTCCTTGCTAATGCAACGGCAACCTAAAAATGCTGACGTTTTTTTTCTGGGACACACTGTAGTTGTAGTGTATATAAGCATAAAGTCATTTCTGAAACAGGGTTGAAAAACTTGCTTTTAACAAAGCCCAACCAGGTTGGATTTATTTGGGTTTCGTTTTTGGGGAGTTTAACCCAGGCTTTTTTCAAATAAAAGGCCTAACTTCATGGGCTTTGGGTTTTTTTTGTGGTAGTTGCTCAGTTATTAAGATGAAGACTACTAGATATTGTCTTCATAAAATAAATAACAAAAATTTAGCAAATTCGTACTTTCAGAATCTTTAAAACTTAACTGCAATAAAATTTTGCATTTAGTAGAATAACAAACTAAAACTCGGTGGAGTTTGGGGTGGGTTTTTGGCAACGTTGAACGTTCTGAAGTAAACTTTCTGATTCATTTTTACCATGTGAATGTGTGCAAGAATGCTTTAGAAAGTTTTTTTTCATGATTTTATTTATCTCTGCACTTGTGAGCGAAATAGTAATATTATTCTTTTGATGCTATCAGATGAACTTGTGAAAACATGTGCTTCCTCAATTTCGCAAAGTTTCTTTTTGACAGAGCCTGACTAACCCAGAATTACTCGTGAAAAATTAGCCAATCTAGCAGAAATAGAAATTAATGATGGTAGTGTTATTTCAGCGATTGAATTTTACCAGCACAAAATTGATTGTCCAGCTATTTTCCTAAGCCACCGTGAAAATCTTTCTCATTCGTTTGTTGGTTTGTCTAACTAAGTAACCTAAGTAAGATGTAGATTTTCATAGTGCATAACATTCTAAACAAGAAGCCCAGCTGTCGCTAGGGTGGAGCTGACCGTACTGGTTTTCACTGCCCTTGAAGGTCATCCAAGGTCGATGATTTTCATTTTATCTGAAAGGGTGTATGCCACTTCCTATTAGTGATTAATAGTAACCTAGGCTTTATTTCGCATCGTTTAACCACAATAGCGCGTAACGGCCTTCAAGGTCATCCAAGGTGAATGATTTATACATGTATGTTATTTGAAAGCCAGTATGTGACTTTCTATTAGTGATCAATAGCGACCTAGGCTCTATCTTGCACCGTTTAGCCACAATATATTCATGACAGACAGACAGACGACAGATGGACAACAACTCATGACCTTAAGCTTACTCTTAACATTCGGCTCAAAAATGCGCTAGGCGGACTAGTAAATCCTGAACAAAATTGTTTTAATGAATTGTTTGAAGCTGTCGAAATCGCATGCCAGATCTTGGTTTATCAGGCAGTGAGTTCCAGACTATCGGACCAGCAATGGAAAAGCCAGACTGCCATATGTGTTGAGTTGACAGCGAGGTACAGTGATTCCAAGTGATGGTACCGGTACAGGCTTTTGACTACAAAAGGAAGAAGAATGGAGAAATCAAAATTGGTGTGCAAAAGTTTGCCGAGGCGTTCGTATCTGGTATGCTAATTTTTAGCTATAAAGACTGGGTAGCACAATATACAGGTTCTGCCAATAACAAACAATACCCTAGGAAAAAATTTTATCTCAGGAATTCTAGCAGATTTTCTCATCTAATTTGCAGTACCCGGTACTTCCAGAGCAGGTACAGTTAACTTCGAAGTTTAAACCGTTGTATCTATTGAACTGCATAGTGAATGTTCTCGTGAAATTTGCCGGATATATCAATATACATAAAATGCCCAGTTGTGGCACAGTTTTATCCTGCAACTGATCTAAGAGATTGTTTATTATTGGTGGACCCTGTCTAGCAGCACATAGCCAGGTGGATGCCAGCACGGTATGGCGGCACTGGGCTGGCGTGTTTTATTCTATGGCTCCGTGTGTTTTGTGGTTACAGCTGACCGTCCGGCTGTCCGTCGTGGTCCGCCGTATCCACAGTGGGGGTCGCCGATCGACCGTCCACACTACGAGTACCGTGGAGTGCCTTTCCGTCCTCGTGGCGCAGGTCGCGGAGGGTATGATCAAGCATCTCGAGGCGGTGGTGGCTGGTTTGCAAGGCGTGGAGGGGGTCCGGATAACATGACTCGCATGCCCCCGCGCAGACGACCTGTGAGCACAAACAGTCGATCGCGCAGTCGGTCTCACAGCAAGTCATCACCACGAAGTCGATCCAGGAGCAAAACAAGGACCACAACATCTCGTAGTCGTAGTGTGGAGACTGGGACCAACCGCGCTCGAAAACGTGATGTGAGTAGGCTGTTATTTAGTAGTAGGTAGTAGTAGTAGTAGTAGTAGTAGTAGTAGCCTTAGCAGCAGTGTTTAACAGTGTGTAGTAGCATGCAGTAGTAGCAGCTAGCTGGCTTGGTGACTATAAGTAGCAGATTTTTCATCAAGTGATATCTGAGGAACTAAAACAAGTCTGTACTCTGAAAAAAACTTAAAACTCTGTGTGCAGTTTTAGTGTGGTGCATTCATTTTTTAGGGCTGATGTGAAATAGGACCATCATTGAAATATACGGTAATAAAAGCAGCATGAAAAAATGAAATAAAAACTGAGAGTATAGACTATATATACATTTAGAAAGTTACAAAATTTTGCTGTACTGTTAAATCGTTATGATAAGGTTAGTTTGAGACGGGACTAAAACGTAGTTTAAATGCGTGTACTAGGCAACAGAAATGTATTGATATGCACTGAAATTTGAGTTCTATAAAGTGTACGAATTGATGGAAATGACTGAACTGAAATCACATTGCACAGACCGTACAGTACAAAGCATAACTGGTAATTGGTTTATTATCTCTGCCAGTGGAACAAAGTGAACATTGGAGGAGATTATGAGATTGGTCATTCTGTTCGTCATTGTGTGTGTCTGTGTACACGATGACTAATAATAGCAATGACGTCATTGCACTTGCAGCGCAAGCAGCAATGCCGGCTATTACATTTCCCTCCCTCCTCAGCGGCGAAGTGGCTCTTCCTTCTGCCTCCCCTTTCTTTGTGTTTACATCACTTCACTTGACGGAGATATTCAACCTCACGAGTGCCTTTTAGTTTCATTTTAGTTCACTTTTTGGAGTGTTGGCCAACAAGCAGCTTCAGTTCAGTTCAGTTCATTTTACTTGATTTTGTTCGATGTATACATGCTTCAATTTCACCACTTCGTTCCGGCTGGCAGTGCTGGTGTATTGCTGCCTCCACGGCTTTGCACTTGGCTACCTGGCCTCAGATCTTCAGCGCGTGTCACACCTCAACGCACGTCGACGACTGCGCTCTTCGACTACATCAGCGCTGGTCGTTCCACGCACTGTGCATTCTACCACCTTTCCAGCGACTGCTGCATCGGTCTGGAACAGTCTGCCGGAGTCAGTCCGGTCGTCTCCATCGTTGCAAGTTTTCCGCAGCAGACTGAAAACCGAACTTTTTGCCTGGTCTTACAGTCATGACTAACAACGTCTCATTGCACTGACTACTTTTACGTGACTTCACTGTTTAGGCTTATTGTTACGTGTCTTTGTAGTCTTAGGACTTAATGCCACGCTAAAGTTAATTCGTCCTTCACTGCTAGAAATCTGTGTGTCTGTAGTCTTCGTCAGCCGGTCGACAGACTCACACCAAGAAGACAAAGGCGAAGAAAATCAAATCACCGAAACGCTCGGCTCGCAGCGATGGTGAGGGTTCACCAGTTCCGGCTCGGACCAAGAAGTCTAAGAAGAAAAAGGTTGCGGTGTCAGTTGAAAGGTCACCAAGCAGCGATGGCGGCTCAAAACCGAAAGATGCGATGATAGCGGCGGAAGATAGGATGGATGATGATGAATCTCATGTGATTGAATCTGCACTGAATCTCAATGTTGATGCGGGCAAACCTTCGCTACGTGTTACGCTTCGCAACTCCGCTGCTTCGCCTAAAGTCCAGGTTGGACCGAGAACGCCACCGGGACCAGAGCCGTCATCCGTGAGTTTCATATCATCGATCTTCTTTTTCCTGTTCTTCATTTCGTGACGTGGTGGTCAATGCTAGTGATTATCCTGTTGCCATTGGCTGATTGGTTGCAACTCAGAAAAGTTGTTCCACATTTAGCTAGGTTAACACTGAGATGGGTGACCACTATTCTCAGATATATCCTCTTGGTATTTAACCCGATGGATTTTGATGCCAACTGGTACATGTTTGGGGTATAGTGACATATTTTGTCGGATGAGGGTCCCTGACACTCCCAGATAATGGGAGATTTGGGTTGAGACACCCAACCAGAATATGCAGTTGCAAATTTCAGCCAAACCGTCAGTCCTATGCTGCCACCAGGCGAATACAGACGAGGAGAGGGATTCCACCTTTCACCAAATTACTTAGTTTTTATATGCAAAAGCAGCTACTGCTTTCAGCGCATCTTAGCCATCGCAATTCTGTCTGTTTGTCCATCTGTCACACGGGTGGATCAGTCAAAAACGGTGCATGCTAGGATTACAAAATTTTTACTGTAGGCTGCCTGAAAGACTCTAATTTCAGGAACCGTAAAGCTTTTCCATGAATTCAAAGGGGGTCACCCTGAACAAAAGTGCTAAATGAGCGGCGGGTGGACAAAATTTGCGATATTTGGCCAATAAGTCGCTGTATCTCAGTAACGGTGCAAGATAGGGCCTACTTTACTATTAATTACTAATAGGAAGTTGTACACTGTCTCTCGATTACCATCGAATTCAATGACCTTGGATGATCTTGAACGCCAAAATAGGGGGTTTTATGGATTTTTTGGCGATTTTGGGCTGCGACACAAGTCTATATCATTCACAAGGTGTCGCCATGGAACTATCGTTATGCAATCCAGATAGAGAATTTGGTATTTGTATATTAACTTAGCGTGAACACCCAAATTTTCCGCTAAACTACTGAACTGGAACTGCTATAGGCTTTCGCTTGTTTCAAGAGCATTAGCTCAAATTTCTTGTTGTCATATGCAATAGAAATTATTTGCATTCAATTACACTTCAGTCTGGCTCACAGAATGTACAAGAAAGCCTAGCTAATGCAAAGGGGAATGCATGACAGCAGTGCATGTTTGAAGGCCCGCTGCGAACAAAATCTATAAGCTGACTGATCCCAGCAACTGACACTGGGTACGATGCATTCATATATGCCAGATGGCGCCACTTTTTTGCGTGGCTGCTGCCATTCGAGTGGCCGAATGCGAATATTCTCAAGGGGATACCCAAGTTTGACACTCTTGTACGGAGAATTTTATTGAACACATGGGGGCAAAATTCAAATTAGTGAAAACTACGTTTAATGCTGAAAGTTTTATACGCCAGTTGTCCTAGTCTGTTTCTAGCGATTTCAGTGCAGTTTGCTCTTGAAATGTGTGTGACAGTCAAAAATCGCAAAAAAAATCCATAAAAACCTTTATTTTAGCATTCAAAGTCTTCCAAGGTCATTGCTTTCGGTGCCAATCAAAAGCCAGTGTAGGACTTCCTATTAGTGATTATTAGTAACCTAGGCCCTATCTTGCATTGTTTCTGGGATACAGCAGTTTATTGGCTGAAAATTGCCAATTTCCCCCCTCTCATTTAGCACCTTTGCTCGGGTTGACCCCCATAGAATTTATTGAAAAGCTTTACGGATCCAGAAACTAGAATCTTTTAGGCAGCTGATGGTGAAGATTTGGTGATCCTAGCTTGCACCGTTTTTGACTGATCCATCTGTGTGTATGAGTTTGTACTGCATACTTGCTTACCCACTTGGTATCTATGTCGTGGTCCATAAAAAACATGCCACTTTTATTTTTTGACTATTTCCATGAAACTTTGGCCAATTTTAACAATTTTAGGCATGCGACATCAAGAAGAAACTTAACACAAATGACTTTAATTTTGGCCACCTGACTTTAATGCTGTTGCAACACTGCCTTGTGAAATGCAGAAGTCATAGTTTGGCCATTTACAACAATGAATTCATGCCGGATAATCTACACATCGGCTCAAAAATGATTAACTGAATAGTGACAAACAGGATTGGCAACTATTGCATTTTAATAAGTCACGTGTCACATCACATCATCTTTGTTACAGCATGTGCTCAAAATGTTTTATTCCAGCACAAATGCAAGCTGCAAACGTTTACACCACTCACCAACAACAGGTTCAATAACCTGCATTTTGCAAGGTAGTGTAGCAACATATTTAAGTGAGGTGGCCAAAACTAGAGTCATTTGTGTTAAGTTTTTACTTGATGTCGCGTGCCAAAAATTATTAAAATTGGTCAGTGTTTCACGGAGCTATACAAAAAATAAAAGTGGCACGTTTTTTACGGACCACGGTGTAGTACTTACTGCTCATCATGTTGTGTTGCAGCCGAAAGACATACAGCATGCACTTTCCGAGGTTATTATTCAAAAGACCGCAGTCGTCGAAGACTGGTCATCGAAAGCTATGGCCGGAGCCTATCCGTTGGATGAAAGTAGTAAACCAGTTTTCGGAAATGATGTAGCCAAGACTACAAAAGATGAGGACGCTCTTAACGAAGACTTCTTTATTGACAGACCTCAAAGGTCGGCGTTGCCTGCTCAAACAATGGTGGACCAGACCACCGCCGCTGCGTGCCTTGGTTTTCCGTTCGGAAAGAAACGGAAACAGCCCACCTCGACGTCGAGTGAAGACATTTTCCAGATGGATGCCGATCTGATTGTGGCACACAATCTGGACATGTCCGGTGAGCTGGCGGACAATGGTAAGGCGGAGATATCAAAACGTCGAAGAGCCGCCGATCACGCTTCTGGCAGCAACGGTTTGTTTCTGATTCCGGCTGCAAAAATTAATGATTGGTTAATCCATTTCCGTTTGTCATTGCTTGGTTGATTTTTTGATGGACTACTAGAAATACGTTCTGTGGAACGAGGTATCTGTCGCATTGCCATGTTATATATAGCCTAGCAGCTGCGTTTCAACGTTTGACGCTCTTGTTGTCACTATGACGTCACGCCACTGCGCGCACATGCAGACAGAACGATAGACTAAAATTCAGACATGCCTGGACGTGTCTTTCTACCATAGGCATTGGCATTCACTGCAATATATGTGGTGTTGGCACCGACTGGTGTTCTACATTGTTTTGGCTTGTGACTTCTGTCTTTGTATTTTTATTTCAATATTTAGAATGACTAGTCTTGTAGGGGCCAGTCTGGAATTTAACATGCGATAATATCACCCCAAAACCATTTTTTGCCGTTTTCGAGTTTTGATTTTAACAGTATGTAAACTGTTAAAGTTTTTTTGCTTTGATTTTTGCTGTTTTTTAGTCGACTTTTGTCAAAATTTTTGGTATTTAATTTTTATGATAATAAATTTATTCACTGTTTTCAGAATACTTCTGGGCCGGTAAAGGAAGTTGGTACAAGGAAAAAATTATGTGTGATGTAACAATGTCTGCTGCAGCCAATTTTGTCTTTGAATAAAAACGGTTGGTTGACATGACAACAAGGGTTTTCAGGGGAGAAATTTACATGACACCATTGCATAGCCCAGACCCGAAAATAAGGGGTAGGTGAAAACAGTGTGCAATTATTTTTTTGCAGAAGCCGAGTTATAGTCAGCTGTGTCACAAAATTTGTTGCTATGGCAATGGGGGTCGGCAGGAGAGAAATATAAATGAGACCATCGGATAGCCCGGGCTCGAAAATAGGGCTGTAGGTGAAAACAGTGCGCAATTATTTTTCACGGGGTCGAGTTATAGTCAATTTTGTCGCAAATTCCGTTGCCATGGCAACAGGGGTCGGCAGGGGAAAAATTTTAACGACACCATAGAATAGCTTGGACCTGAAAATAGGGAGGTAGGTGCAAACAGTGCACAATTATCTTTTATGGGGACCGAGTTATACCGCTTTGAAGTCCCCATAGGCTGTAATGCAAATTTTTAAAAATTGGGGTAGAATATGGGAAGGAGTAATCAGATTTTTATCCTAAACAAACTCAATTTTACTTCTTGGGCTGCGAATCACTGTGCAAAATTTTGTCAAAATTGAATCAAAATTGCAGCCGTAAGAGTGTTTACAGATGGAATGAGAGAAGTGATTTTATAATCTGTCCCATGCTATACTATAGCAATGGGACAGATAAAAATTTGAATAGAATTTTGCATAGGACACGTCTTCAAGATTTGCCGCTCCCTGATTCATCGTTCGATTACAATCATCTTACCTCACTAGTGTCATCATTACCACTTTTGCTATCGTCACTTTTTCATTCTTCCATTTAGCCTTCAAAACATTTTCTTCAAATCCCACAATGTATAGATATATCTGGCATTTTCTGGACTGACCGAACGGACTGATAACTGATTTTCTTTTCGTGTCGCAATTTCTGTTTCAGTTATTTGTAACTTCAGTTCAAAGATGCCCAAGTTCTAGTTTGGATCCAGATTCAGTCGGCTCCTAGCTAGGATCTGACCAAAGAGCCAGGACCCACATTTGCATTTAGTTTTTTCCACGAAAACATGGAAAGATTGTTGATTTTGGCATTTTGTGATTTACATTAAACATAAAATATGAAAAAAAGCTATAAATGACTGGTGAATGTTCAGTGTAACTGACATACAATGATACAAGCTTAAGTTTACTAGAATTTGTCAGCAGCAGTTTCCATTCTCAGTAACGACTCTCACCAATAGGTAAAGCAGTAGAAAGCCTAGTGGTGATCAGGCCAGATTTGAACCTTCTGGATCTGGTGATGTGGTGCATTCCTAGTTGTTAATAGACTGACGTTATAATGAACCCATTGTTCTTGTCATTAATAGGAGCACTATTATTTTTTTGATTATTTCTTGACCTACATTTGTCGGCTATCTTTTACTGCAGTGTTTGGAATATTGTAGCTGCCCTTAATCTCGGTCCATTCAAGCGTGTCGACCAAAACGTGACTGAAGTCTGTGTGCAGCACCCATTTTCAGGCAGAACTTACCGTCGATAACAGCCATGAAATAAGTACATTTCAACGCAGTCTGCATGCTACATTGTATTATGCTTTGTTGCATTTCCATAATACACTGTAGATTGTGTTCAAGAAGAAAAAGATTTTTGCATTGTGTAGGAGTTCATCTCCTTTGCAGAACTTTGAGCCAGCAAAGGTTAGACTCAATGAAGCTAGCATACAGCCGAAGTCAGCCGGATGACCAACTCGATTTTTAACAGCCAGCGCCTTTAATCAACTGAGTCAGTATGCCAGCAGTCCTGGTAACTGGGCCTACTGTTGTGTTGAAGCGTATACATGACGATGATTGTTTTAGTTTTTGTAATATCAAAAGTCGTTTACCTTGGGTGCAGATGAGGTGATGTCAACATCATCATCTGCCTCTACCGTGAGTGCTGCTGCTGCCGCCAAGAGGCTGGTGGCGTCATCGTCACGTGACCTTGTGACGTCAACGGCGCGTGACCTCGGCATCCTTGGCCTGCCGCCGGAGAAGATGACCCTCGTTCGCGAGAAGAAAGACGACATCGAAAAGGTCGAGTGTTGTAGTTGTTAGTAGTGGTTGCTGTATTAGTTGTTGTAGTTGTAGTAGTGGTTGTAAATATGACCAACGATTTCAGGTCAGTAGTAGTTTTTGCTGTTGTTGCAGTATTAGTTGTAGTAGTAGTTCTAGTAGTAAACTTCAAAAAATGCGACTAACAGTAGTGTTACAAGTCAACTTTGTTGTCTTGTTATTATTATTATTATTGTTATGCTATTTTTTACCTTGTCTGTGCTGTGGCCAGTTGTATTGAGTTCCTGGACGGGGGATATTTTATGTGTATGGTTTTTATTAGATTTTGTATTTCTGCTCGTCTGTCTCGGAATGATATGTGTCATTTTTGTCTGTTCTTTCACTGATCCTTGATTAAATGTAGTTCATGTGGTGTATTTGTAGCACAACTACATGAAGTGGCATCAAGGCTTTACTGAAGGACAACGCTTAGTTAAACTGTTGTTTGTTTTGTTCTGTGCAGGCGTACAGACAGGACTGCGAGACGTTTGCTACTGTCACCAAAATGCTTATCAAGTCAGTGGCATTTCTAGCGATATGTCATGTTTATGATAAGTTATGGATCAAATTGCAATCTTCATTGATCAGTTTGTTGTTGTAGTTTCGGCAACCACTGCTGTTTTTGTCAGAATGACTGTAGAAAGCTGTAGAAAGACAGTAAGTAGTCATAGATATAAGGAAGGGTGGTAGCCTGGTAGAGCCTCTTGTTCATCGACTTGTTAATTATAGACTAGATGATAAAGGTTATAATTCGGTAAATATATATAACTTTTCAGTTACTCTTTCAACCGTTGATTTTAGTCAAAGATAAGTTTATGCTTGTACTATATCGTTATTGGCCGCTGTGCACTGTGTTTTTAATGCTAGCTTTTATTGATCAACATTGCGTGTTATATTTGGTTATGTTGAAGCCTGTCTCATTTATTTCTAAAGATTGGCTTGCAGTGTTTCGTAGATCAGGCCTCTATTGTATGCTGCCATCATGTGCCGTGGCCAGCTGTCTCTGCTACTACTGCTACTTATAGTACTACCACTACTACCACTCAGGTCCAACAAGAGCCACAGCAGGGTTTGGGACATTCTTGCAGGGCCCTACAGGATGTGCCAAAAAATGACCCAACTTGTTTTTGTCAGAACTTCGTCAAATCTCTACCAATTTTGATAACTTTAGGCACACTGATAGCCAAGGTGATAGAATTATGTAAGGCTCACTCAGTGTCCATTTCTCATAATTTATGCTGAAGCACTACCTTGTAAAACGCAGATGCTCCAAATTGTTACATTACATGGTGATTATCACTTTTCAGTATCAGATTGCTCACTTGTGCATTATCAGTTCCACAAAGGACACCATGAGATTTAATAATTTTGTGGTATTAAACAATTCACATTGAAAACAGCAGACAACAAAATAACTGATTGATGAGCTTAAAACACATTTTATTCATGAATGAGTGCTGTGCATTTTGATCAGTTGATCGTTAATGCCACTGTCAGCCGTGGCGTCATGTCAGGAAAGTCATTTCAGTAAATTGTTGGGGTTTCAGTGATCCTTGGGGGTTCAAGTCTGCTTAACGTATTGCTTTTGCAGCAGTAATGCTGTTTCAAAGGTATGATTTACAGGAAAAAAACTAAAATCGTAGATCCTTGGGGGTCCATAGACTCTTCCAGCCCCCCCCCAATGACTCCCCTGCATCACGTCTAAGCCATTGTGTACAGTTTGGACATAAATTCTAATAGCTTGGAAGCAAGTTGTTACAAAAACTTATAATTCTGCTAAATGAATCAGATTTTGGTTTATTGTGTGCTTGATAAGTCATTAGAACTTTACAGAGACAACAACTGAGCATTATACAACAATTTGGAGCATCTGCGTTTTACACGGTAGTGCATTGACATAAACAAGGTGAGGTGGACAGTGATTGTACGTTACGTATTTCTATCATCTTGGCTATCTGTGTGCCAACAATTATCAAATTTGGAGGAGATCTGACGAAGTTCTGACAAAAACAAGTTGGGTCATTTTTTTGGCACAGCCTGCAGAGTGGTGTTTGGAGAGTGGGCTAGAATACTGAATACATTCATTCATCCAAAAAATAGTCAGATTTGTTGAAAAATTGTTGCAAAATAACTGATGACTGACATAAGCTTAATTCAAATGATCAGTTCTGCTGTCAAGCATTTTATAGCAAACGTATTTTTCAGTGACGGTGGGGCCTACGAAACATTGTGGGGCCTGGATAACTTTCTCCCCTCTCAGTGGGTCTTCTGCCACTTCTACTGCTGCTGCAACTACTGCTGTATGTATTCTTCAGCAAGGACCCGGGCATTGAGGACAGAATTCAGTTCAGCTTACGAGAAAACTTGAAGGACATCGGCAAACGCTGCATTCACGAGCTGCGCAATTTCATCGACAGTCTGCGCGCTGAACACACCACGGAACTGTTCTAGAGGTGAATGCCGGCTTCTTTCTCACAAACTGTTCTCGGTACCACTTTCTTATATTAGTCTCCAAGTCAAACTCACCACCTTCTGAGGTTAATCTCAGCTGCTGTCTTGGAACGGTTTAGTGGCATAGTCTTTACGTCACCGGATTTAGGATTAAGCAGTCCTAGGCAGTGGCTTCTGACCCCCCAAATTTTGAATCAAAATTGGGTGCAACTTTTCCCCAGTTTTGGGCTGAGGTCCCCCCAATTTCTGACTCAAGTTTTCCCCTTTATTTTTGGCTTCTTTTCCCTCTAGGGAGAAAGTTTTGTTAAGGGTGTAGTTTGCCCAGTGAAAATATGGGGGAAGTAAAAATAAGAATTTTTTGTTAAAGGTGCAGATTGAAAAATAGGGGGAAGTAAAAAATAGGGGAGGGGAGTTTTTAAAGGTGTAGTTTGCCCAGTGAATCATAGGGGGGACGTAAAAAAATAGGGGGGAAGTTTTGATCTACAACCTTATCAAAACTTTCCCCCTTATTTTTCACTGGGTGCAAGCTGCGTCCACCAGGTATAAGGATAGAAGCCACTGGTCATAGTTCCATCTCCCATTTGGTTTGCTATCGAGTAACGACTCTGAGCAAGTTGTTCACAGCCATGTTTTTCTGTCACTGGACAGTATAATTTGATACCAGCTAAGGAGCAGTTATGCTCTGCGGCTGGGAAGGTAACTGCGTCACAGCAGCCGTTAAGGTCATGGCAGTGCACATTTTTACACGCGAAAGCAGCTCTGCTTTCAGCACGTCTTAGCCATCACAATTCTGTCCGTCCGTCCGTCCGTCCGTCCGTCCGTCTGTCCGTCTGTCACATGGGTGGATCAGGCAAAAACGGTCCAAGCTAGGATCACCAAATCTTCACCGTCGGCTGCCCGGAAGACTCTAGTTT
>Ga0209367_1003804_pt1 | contig 20646 bp, 18 predicted proteins | sample WorMetLIZISLAND2_FD_187412 | JGI IMG/M metagenome (GOLD analysis project Ga0209367, IMG submission 187412) | Marine gutless worms symbiont microbial communities from Max Planck institute for Marine Microbiology, Germany - Olavius geniculatus... ...
AAAGTCATCTGGCAACACGAATCGCGGGAAATTGACCACGTTTGGGATACCCATTCAACATGAGCGAATAAGTGTTTCACCAACTATCCACAAAGCGCGCTGAAAAACTGAATTTTTCAAGGTCCCCTTTCTGCAGGCGGATATGGCCGCGCGTATTGCTCGGTTTCTGGGCCGGGAAGCGAGCTATGAAAAAATGTATGCGCTTTATGAGACCGATGGTAGTGAGAAGAGGGTGGCGGCCGACGTTTGGCGAGAGGCCGATAAAGACAGCCGCTATTACTCCCTTGGAGAATTGATCGGCCCCGACCCTCGTTTCCGCCTCAGTCCCAACTTGTTTACCTTTTTGAATTTCCGCAAAGTGCTTGCGACTTCCGCATTCAAGGCTTACGTGAGCGCAATCACCGGATTGCCGTTGGAGGGTCTCGTAAAGCGTGCGGTTCATCATATGCGACGGGGAGACATACTCGGACCGCATGACGATCGTCTCCGAGGCCGTCATCTGGCATTTGTCTTTTACTTTTCGCCTGCCTGGAAGCCCGATTATGGAGGAGCCTTGCAGATCATCGGAAAGCATGACGAATGTTCCGGAATCGAGGCGACCTTCAATAGTCTCGTCGTGTTCGATGTGACCACGCAGAAGTCGCATTACGTCGCCGCTATCCGAGATACCGCCGGGGAGCGGTCCCGGTTGACGGTGGGTGGGTGGTTTTGTGATTCTTAAGAGTCTGTGTACCGAAGCTCAGGAATGTTCGACGGTTTCGCCATTCTATCCGGCAACGTATATTTTTCCCATAAATTCGAAGAAATGGAGGATTGGGTACTCGAACGACAAGACTTCCAATCAGGTACAAACGTATCCATGGAAATCGCCAATAATACTTCCCGAACGACTAAACAAGTATTCGACTCCTTTACAACGGATGACGACTATGGGTTTACAAAAACGATTGTTCCTGTCCGACTCACCCAATATGGCGATGACAAATTGGTTTCGCGTTCACAAGCGAAAAGGTTGCTCGCGAGGATTGATAGATTCAAGACGGTTATTCTCGATTTCGATGCTGTCGAAACTATCGGACAGGCCTTTGCTGATATGGACGGCACTACCGGACGTTTTCGGAGTGCGGCGGCTACCTTGACTCCCGCATCGACAGAAATCCGCGGTATTTGTGTAACCAAGGTGCTGCCAAGGGCTACCTGCCCGCCGCCGCTTTAGATTTGGCGATGCATCTGTTCCAAACTAAGGATTGTGACCAGGGGAAAGCGCCGTCGCCGCGGTGCGTAGGGAACCTGGCGCCCAGGTTTCCGGCAAACACCGCTGGGAGCCCCCGTTACCGAGGTTCGGTTTGGCCGCGCCGCTTTGCCGGCGCACTCCAAAACTGTCCGGAATCCATAAAGAGCCGAGGCATTATACGCGCTCACCCTGCGAGGCAGGCCCTGATCCGGTGCTCAGCGCCCGTATTTGCGGCGGAACTTGTCGACGCGCCCGGCGGTGTCCACAATCTTCTGCTTGCCGGTGTAGAAGGGATGGCAGGCGGAGCAGACCTCGATGTGGATGTCCTTTCCGAGGGTGGAACGGGTGACGAATGCGTTACCGCAACTGCACACGACCTTGATGTCGCCGTACGCCGGGTGGATTCCCTCTTTCATGATGACCCTTCTCGCCCCGCTTTGTAGTACTGATTCGGTTTAGTGAACTAAAAAATAATACCATTCAGGGCGTCTGATTTACAATTTCGGGGCCCGGTTGGTTGCCCTCACGATGCGAAATACTGAAGAAGATCGTTGAGGAACCTGCGTCCAAGCTCAGTGGGTCGTACCCGATGATCCTGCTCCGGGGCCAACAGGCCCGCCGCGCGGGCCTTGGCGATCCGGTCGGCGATCCGCTCGAAGGGAAGTCCCGTGCGGCGTTCGAACAGCGGCACATCGAAGCCTTCCGACAGCCGCAGGGCGTTCAGGGCAAACTCTAAAATCAGCTCCGCCTCCGACAGGGCCTGTCTTCCGCCGACCAGGCGGTCCCGGTTGGCGGGATCGAGATAGGCCGCCGGGTCGCGCAGCTTCCATCGGCGTTCGATCCGTCGTCGGGCCGGAAACGTCAGCTTGCCGTGGGCACCGGCACCGATTCCCAAGTAATCCCCGAAGCGCCAGTAGTTCAGGTTGTGCCGGCAGCGGTGCCCCGCCGGCGCGTAGGCGGATACCTCGTAGGGTTCGAACCCCCGTGCCGCCAGCAGCGCGCTTCCCTGCAGCTGCATGTCGGCGATCAGGTCCTCATCGGGAACGGGCGGAGGGGCCCGGTGGAAGGCGGTATCGGGTTCTATGGAAAGCTGATAGTAAGCGATGTGCTCGGGCTCCAGTGCCAGTGTCTCCTCAAGGTCCCGGTACGCCTGGGCGAGCGACTGTTCTGGCAGGCCGTACATGAGGTCGAGATTGAGATTCCTGAAGCCTGCCCGCCGCGCCTGGTCGACCGCGGAGTGGACATCCTCGGGTCCGTGGCTCCTGGCAATTCGCTCCAGGTGCCGCGCCGAGAGGCTTTGGGCGCCGATGGAAAGCCGGTTGACGCCGGCCTGCCGATAGGCCGCGAGGCGTGCGGCATCGGTCGTTCCCGGATTCGCCTCCAACGTGATCTCCGCGTCCACCGACAGCTCGACCAGATCGCGCACGCCCTGCAGCAGCCTGGCGATCGCTGCGCCGGAGAATAGACTCGGTGTGCCGCCGCCGATGAAGACGCTCGTCAGAGAGCGAGGGAAAGAGCAGTCGGCTGCCTCCTGCTCCAGGTCCCGAAGCAGACGCTCCACATAGGCCGTTTCGGGGATGTCGCCGTGCCGGGGGTGCGAATTGAAGTCACAGTAAGGGCACTTGCTCAGGCACCAGGGAATATGAATGTACAGCGCAAGCGGAGGGAGGGCCGCCGGCTCGCAGATCTCACCGGGGATCGCTGTCCTGGTGGAATTCGCGGCCGTGCCCGCGCCGCCGTGAACGAAATGGGAATTCTTTTTTGCCGCAAATGAATGCGAATCAACGCAAAATGGACGCAATTCGATGCCTTCCACACTGGAAACAACAGAATTGAAACATCACCCGGCGAGCCTTCGGACGTCGAACGCAACAGGTCAAATCTTCCGGACAACGCCGAATCATTCGGCAAGGCAAACGCATGATCTTATAAATCAAAGAGTTATAATTTAATCTTTATTGTCACGTTCGACCTTAAACCGGCTTAAGTTATTGATTTTAAAAAGATTTATCATTCAGTTGCCCTGATCATTCGGAATTGCTCAGTAGCTACGGAATGATTTATGGTAACTTGTCCTAGTACCTCATTTCTCTCGATATTGCGGGTAGAATCGCTTGAGCTCAGTGCGAGCTTTCTCACCCAAACGCTATAAATATGCAATATCAGGTGAAATGAGGTACTAGGTTCCTGACGCGGGACGAATCGATCCGCCGACAGGGCGCGAGTGTATACAAATCCTTACGAAAACATAGCCTTGTCGGTAAATCAGGAGTCGGCTCGTGCAGAAGTTCATAAAAAAGTTTAACATGCTTGCGTATTCTGCTAATTTTTGTCTATATTCGTCCGCATGAGAAGACTCGCGTTCTGATCTGCCAGCCAAAACCCCTTCGGAAGGGCACCTTGAAAAATACGATTTTCGTCAACGGCGCGCTTGAATAATCAATGGCTTAGGATCGCTTAAACGGTGAAAACACCTATTTTTCAAGATGCCCGGAAAAGGATCTCTCCATGACGATAACCGCTCACTTCCGGATACCGCTCATCGTCTTGCTGTTTCTAGTGCTCCCTTTTGCCGGCTGCTCCAGCAGCAACGAGCGGGAGTCAATGGACGGGACCGTTTCCACCACGAAGCGACTCTTGGCTTCCTCCCGGACCTTCCCTGTTCCCTCCGAGATTAAAGACAACGTGGCCTTCTGGCGCAACGTCTACGGCAAGTGGAGCCGCGGCGAGGTCGCCATACATGACGACGAGTACATGGGAGTGATCTACGAGGTAGCGGATCTCCCCGGTCCCACTCTGGAGGGCTACACGGCTGAGCAGAGACGTTTCGTGCGGGCGCGCAAGGCCTACTACAAGCGACGCCTCGAAGAGCTCGAGGACAGGGTACGGGCCGGCCTGTCCCCGCGCAGGTACGATCGGGCGTTGTACAAAAAGCTCAAAAAGGCCGGCGGCAAGTGGGCCATCTACGGCGCCGGCGACCGGGTGCGCACGCAACGCGGCTTACGCGAACGCTTTCGCCGGGGTCTGGTGATCAGCGGTCGCTACGATGCGAAGTTCCGCGAGATCTTCCGCTCCCGGGGGCTGCCCGAGGACCTGGCCTATCTGCCTCACGTCGAATCCTCCTTCCAGGTCCGCGCCCGCTCCAGCGTCGGCGCAGCGGGGGTATGGCAATTCATGCGGAGTACCGGCAGGCTGTACATGACCGTCAACGGCGCCGTCGACGAGCGCCTGGATCCGGTGACCGCCGCCGAGGGTGCCGCGAGCTATCTCGGCAGTGCCTACCGTAAGCTCGGCAGCTGGCCCCTGGCCGTGACCTCCTACAACCATGGCCAGGGTGGCATGGAGAATGCCAAGGCCATCTACGGCAATAACATCGGGGCCATCGTGCGCAGGTACAAGGGCCCCTATTTCGGGTTCGCCTCCCGTAATTTCTACGCCGAGTTCATCGCGGCGCGGGAGGTCGCGAGTCATCCCGACCGCTATTTCCCGAAAGGCATCAGATACTACAGGCCCCTCTCCGAGGATCGCCTGGTGCTCCGTCACAGCACGTCCGCACCATGGCTCGCCCACTATTACGGCGTGTCCACATCCAAGCTGGCGAGTCTGAACCTGCATTGGAAAAAGTCGGTCCGGCAGGGCAGGGCCAACCTGCCGGCCGGTTGCACCGTGTGGCTCCCGAAAGGGATCCTGAAGCGAGCAGGGCGTGTACCTGCGTCCAGGATGATGCTCGCCAAGGCCGAATACAGGTCCAAAGCCAAGCGTAGATCGACCAGGATAGCCAAGGTCGAGCCGAGGCGGAAACCGATTAGGATGGCTAAGGCCGAATCCCGGCATAAACCGGTCAGGACAGCCAGGGCCGAACCTAAGTCGAGACCAAGCAAAGTAGCTAAGGCCAGGCCGAAGCCGGTTCAGGTGGCCAGGGCCGGGTCCAAATGGAAAGCGGTCAAAGTAGCCAAGGCCAAGCCTAAGTGGAAACCGGCTAAAGTGGCTAAGGTCGGATCGAAGCCGAAGCCGAAGCCGAAGCCGAAGCCGGTCAAGGTGGCCAAGACCGGGTCCAAATGGAAACCGGCCAAGGTAGCCGGAACCAAGCCTAAGTGGAAGCCGGCTAGAGTGGCTAAGGCCGGATCGAAGTCGAAGCCGGTCAAGGTGGCCAAGGCCAGGTCCAAATGGAAACCAGCCAAGGTAGCCGGAACCAAGCCTAAGTGGAAGCCGGCTAAGGTGGCTAAGGCCGGATCGAAGTCGAAGTCGGTCAAGGTGGCCAAGGCCAAATCCAAATGGAAGCCGGCCAAGGTAGCCAAAGCCAAGTCTAAGCGGAAGCCGGTTAAGGTGGCTAAGGCCAGGTCGAAGTCGAAATCGGTCAAAGTAGCAAAGGCCAAGTCCAAACGGAAGCCGATCAAGGTCGCAAAGGCCAAATCGTCCAAGGCTAAGGTGCATGTGGTCAAGCCGAACGAGACCCTCTATCGGGTGTCCATATACTACAAGCTGTCCGTTGCCGAATTGCAGCGGCTCAACCGCATGGGACCGAACGATACCAATATCCGTCCCGGCCAGCGGCTGCGCGTGAGTGGCTGAGAGATGGCGCGCCCGAGAGGATTCGAACCTCTGACCTCTGCCTCCGGAGGGCAGCGCTCTATCCGGCTGAGCTACGGGCGCGAAGCGGGGGGAAGATCGGATACCGAACGGCGTTCGGTATCCATCTAGGATACCGACTCTTCCGGGATCCGTCCATGCCCGCCATTGCCGTTCGATAGCGTTTTGTCGCGGGAATAACGAGTGGGTGGATACCGAAAGAGAGGGATTGGGGCCGCGGTGTCGGGCCTGATCGGAATCGCGGTCCTGGCCGTGATCGGCTATGCCCTGACCGCGGCCAGGTTCTCCAACGACCGTGACCCGGACCCGCCGGCGCGGACCCCCGGCGACACCCTTCCGGCCCTGCCATCGAATGCGACACCCACGGTGGACGAAAGCGCCACCGGTGTTGCCGTCTACAACCGGGCCTGCGTCGCCTGCCACCGTACCGGGGTAGCCAATGCGCCCAAGCTCGGTGACCGAACTGTCTGGGAGCCGCGCATGGCCCAGGGCATCGATCGGCTCCTAGCGACCTCGATTGCCGGCACGGGGGCCATGCCCCCCCGCGGTACCTGCGCGGATTGCTCGGACCAGGACCTCAAGGCCGCTATCGAATATATGCTGATCCAGGTCGGTTACGAGCCGCCCGCCTCTCCGGGTACCGATGATGTCCCTTAATCGCCGATGAGTCGATTAAAAGCATGCTATGCCTCTACTCTATCCTGCAGCCAAAGGCCGCAGAGGCCCGCCATGAGCGGTAGGAGCCGGCTCGCCCCGCACCTATCGCCGAGAGATCCAGCGACACCAAGGTGCGCCCAGGCGATAGGTGCGGGGTAAGTTGGGCACAGCCATAGGGACGACCGGTGCCCCGAGTTGACAGTTATCAGGGGGCAGGGGGCAGAAGGCTGACAACTGATCGTTGGGCACGGACCAACGGAGCGCCGGCATCTTGCCGGCAACGATTTGCCGCCAGGATGGCGGCGCTCCGGCTTTGCCCAACCTAACGCTGTAACCGGTTGCTTTCCAGCGAATTATCATTCGGTTGCCCTATGGTCCCTGGGGTGGTCGGCGGGCGCTCACCGCATCCTACTTGGTTATCCCGATGTCTCCAACTCACGCCGGAGCATCGACTGGGGCTCCTTGGCCAGGACCCGTTCCCGCCACAGGGGTACCTGCCACCGGAAGCGGTTCCGGCCGCAGCCGATGATGAAGGCCAGCTCCAGCCGGGTCAGGGACTCCTTCACTTGTTCCGGCGCGGCCTCGTAGCCGAGTCCGGTCAGTAGCTCCAACAGGTCGGCGAGCTCGAATTCCTCCCGCCCGATCAGGCCGTAGACAATCACGCGATCGAGCCGGTCGGAGGCTGGGTCGCCGGTCAGGCTGCCCCAGCCCTCCAGGGCACTGCGCAGGGAGCGACTCTCCAGAGCCCGTTCCAGGTCCGCCTCGGTCAGCTCCCGTTGGACCAGACTCAGGCCCTGCAGCATCTGGTCACAAATGATGGCGATCAGGTTGGCACGGCCCCCGGTGAGGTCCAGGATGCGTGTTACCAGCGCGTCGGAGGCATAGCTCAGATTTAGGGCCACCATGGGCCGGACCACCAGCTCCCGGCAGGCGTTCAGCTCCAGGGCGCCGATGGCGATGGTCTCCGCGAAGTTCTTGATGGGTGACTGGTAGTCGAAGCTGGCCGAGCGGTAGAGGCTCCGGGTAGTGGAAAATCTTTAAGTGGCCTCGCGCTGGAAGACGACGCGGCCGGCGAGCAGGGTCCATACGACTTGCCCCCTGAGCTCCCGGCCGAGAAACGGGGTGTTGTGGCCGGCGCTGACCAGGGTCGAGGCCGAGGGTATCCAGCAGCCATCGGGGTCGAAGATGCAGACATCGGCGATCTGTCCCGGATCGAGCCGGCCCACAGGCAATTGCAGGATCCGGGCCGGGCCGACGGTGATCCGGGCAATGGCGGTCGTCAGCTCCAGCACCTGTTCGGCAACCAGGCGCAGCATGAGGGGCAGCAGGGTCTCGAGGGCCGAGATCCCCGGAGAAGTGGCGGGGAACGGAGCCAGCTTGGCGTCCTCCTCATGGGGGCTGTGATCCGAGCAGACGGCGGCCAGGTCGCCACGGGCCAGGGCGGCGCGCAGGACCGCCCGGTCCTCGCTGGTGCGTAGCGGCGGCGTGACGTGGCAGTTGCTGTCGAAGGTCCCGATGTCCTCTTCGGTCAGAAAGAGCTGATGGGCGCTCACGTCGGCGCTGGCCCGGATGCCGCGTTGGATCGCCTCGGCGAGCATGCGGGTGGCGCGACCGGTGGACAGACAGCGGAAGTGAATGGCGGCCCCGGTCTGCTCCGCAAGGGTCAGATCCCGCGCCAGCGCGACGGTCTCCGCCGCCTCTGGGATTCCCGGTAACCCGAGGCGAGTAGCCACCCGGCCTTCGTGGACACACCCCCCATCCCGTAGGTGTTTGTCCTCCGGGCGCAGAAAGACGGTGAGGCCGTAGGTGGTGGCGTACTCCATTGCCCGGCGCTGGACCAGGGTGTTCTTGATGGGCCGGTCGGCGTGGCTCATGACGGGACATCCGGCGTGTTTGAGCGCTGCCATCTCACTGATCTGCTCGCCCTGCAGACTCTGGGTGAGGGCGCCCGCGGGCACCACCCGGGCCTGGCCGTGACGCTCGGCGGTCTGGGCCACCAGCTGGGCCACCGCCGGGGTGTCGATGACCGGCTGGGTATCCGGTGAACAGCACAGGGTGGTGATGCCGGCTGCCGCCGCCGCGGCGGTCTCGCCGGCGATGGTGGCCTTGTGCTCATGTCCCGGCTCGCGCAGCCGGGCGCACAGGTCCACCAGGCCGGGGCAGACGATCAAGCCCCGCGCGTCCAGGGTGCGGTCGGCGCGAAACCCGGTCGGTGCCGGGCCGACGGCAGCGACCTGCCCGCCGGCGATATGCAGATCGCACTCGGCGTCGATCCCGTTCGCCGGGTCTACCAGGCGACCGTTGCAGATGCTGATCTTAGGGGTTGTCGACATTTATTCTCAGGCGGGAGTGATTACGAGCCGGGTGAGCACGTATAAATTTCTTATCGATCAACAAGTTGTTCCGGCAGTAGTCATCGGTTACCAGGGGGCGGAAGGCCGATACCTGACAACTGCCCCCTGATAACTGACAACTGCCCCTTGACAACTACGAGGTCATGTTTCCGGGGGGTTATACGCGCTCGCCCTGCCCGTGCCGTTCCCTGATTTCCGCCCCCTATCCCAGAAGATCGAGGAGCGACATGCTGGGGAGGGAGGTCCGAATATGTTGGCGGGTCCGAATATGCCGGCGGGTCCGAATATGCTGCATGGTCCGAATATTGCGGAGGGTCCGAATACCCTGACGGCCCGACTGGAGGCCACCCAGCAGACCACCGACGAGGGGCAGACTGCCGCCGCCCCCCAGCAGGCCGCCGACGAGGGGCAAACCGCCGCCGCCCCCTCCCAGCAGATCACCGACAAGGGGCAGACCTATCTGGGGGACGTTTCCCGTGGGATTGGATGGCACTATGCTCATGATTCCTCCTCGCCGCGCTTTGTCGGCATGCAAAATAGCTCACAATCGCCCTGATGATGAATGCGGAATGATGAATGATGGGTAAGGGGGCAGTTGTCAGTTCACCAGGTTCAGACTACTGTTGATGGCCCTCGGTTCCGTCACCCACGGGTTTCTTCCTGGGCATGCAGGTTCTGGGTTCCGATGCACATGGACATGACCGCCATGCGGACCGCGATGCCGTTGCTGACCTGCTCCAGGATCACCGAGCGCCGGCCGTCAGCCACCTGGGAGGCCATCTCCACCCCCCGGTTGATGGGTCCGGGGTGCATGACGATGGCGTCCGGTTTGGCGGTGCCGAGCCGCTCCTCGGTGAGGCCGAAGAGTTGAAAGTACTCGTGCTCGCTCGGGAGCATGGCCCCCCGCATACGCTCGCGCTGCAGGCGCAGCATGATGATGACGTCGGCATCCCGAACCCCTTCGCGCAGATCATGGAAGACCCGGACTCCCAGCGCCTCCGTATGGGCGGGGATCAGGGTCCGCGGGGCAATGATGCGGACCTCGCCGGCCCCGAGTGTGCGCAACGCCAAGAGCTGGGAGCGCGCCACCCGCGAGTGCAGGATGTCCCCGACCACGGCCACGCACAGGGCGGCGAAATCCCCTTTGTGCCGGCGGATGGTAAATATGTCCAGCATCCCCTGGGTGGGGTGGGAATGGCGACCGTCGCCGGCATTGATGACGCTGGCGTGGGGATTCGCATGTGCGGCGATGAAGTGGGCCGCGCCGCTCTCGGCATGGCGCACCACGAACATGTCCACGTGCATGGCCTCCAGGTTGCGCAGGGTATCGAGCAGGGTCTCTCCCTTGGCGGTGGCCGAGGTATCGATATTGAGGTTGAGCACGTCCGCGGAGAGTCGCTTGGCGGCGAGCTCGAAGGTAGTGCGGGTGCGGGTGCTGGTCTCGAAGAAGAGGTTGGCGATGATCTTGCCCCGGCACAGGGGAACCTTCTTGACCGCCTGCTCGGCGACTCCCAGAAAGCCTTCAGTCTTATCCAGGATCTCGGTCAGAAGCTCGCGGCTCAAGCCCTCGATGGTGAGGAAGTGCTTGAGGTTTCCCTGCCCGTCGAGCTGGATATCGGGTAAGGTCATGGCGTCGGTGCCGCCAGTCCGTTGGTTCCACCGCGTCCCGGCGGGAGCCGGCCTAGGACGAGCCGGAGCGGGTCCGGACCGGTGAGCTTAATCTGTTGTCCGGGCTCGAGACGGGCCCTCAGTCCCACCAGGTCGGGCTCGATCGGCAGCTCCCGGCCGTCACGCTCGACCAGGGTAGCCAACAGGACCGAGGCCGGTCGACCATAGTCGAACAGGACGTTCAGAGCGGCACGAATGGTGCGTCCGGTCTGCAGCACGTCGTCCACCAGTATGAGGTGGCGGTTGTCCACCGGCACCGGGATGCGGGAGGGGCGCACTTGCGGATGCATGCCGATGCGGGTGAAGTCGTCGCGGTAGAAGGAGATATCGAGCTGGCCCAGGGGATCGGCGAGGGCGATCTGATCGTGCAGGCATTGCGCCAGCCAGACCCCGCCGGTGTGGACGCCGATCATCAAGGGTTCCTCAATGCGCCGCACCTCCAGCAGACTCGCCAGGTCATTGCCCATGCCCCGGATGCAGGTCTCGACCTCGGCGGCGGTTTTCCAGATGTCAGTATTGCTCACGTGTTCCAGCCGCAGACAGCTGCCAATCGCCGATCACACCGGTCACCGGCTATTTTCGAGTCGCAGAGATACACCGGTTTAACGCTCACTATCATTGCTCATCTCATGAATGATTCTCTGGGGAATACAATGGCTGGTCGAAATAGAGTTAATCGAGCCAGATCCCTTTTTACCTTAATTCGACAGACCGGCACCGAGTACCATTCCAATCTGCTCCCACGGCTTCGCTGACATTATTGAAACCATCTTGTTCAAGCAATATGAGCAACTCTTCATTTATTTTTCGGACTAATGCAGGCCCTTTATAGACTAGTGCCGTGTATATTTGAACTAGTGAGGCACCAGCTCGGATTCTGCGATACGCCTCAGTGCCTGAGTCAATCCCGCCGACGCTTATTAACACCGTCTGACCGTACAGTTCCTTAGCAATATTTGAAAAAATGCTGAAACTCTTTTCTCGCAAAGCTCGACCACTAATCCCGCCGAACCGTTTTGCATCTCTTAATAGCGTGTATTCCGTCGTTGTATTTGTTGCTACGATCCCTGATGCTCCCTCATTGCATGCAATCATGCACAACCGCAGTGCATTGGAAATATCTAGGTCCGGGGCGATCTTAAGGAGTACGGGTTTTTCAGTGGATGTACGTACCATTTTGAATAAATCACGAATAAAATTCTCATTCTGTAGCTCGCGCAACTCCGGAATGTTTGGAGACGATATGTTAACCACAAGGTAGTCACATACAGCGCCGAGAGTTGCTATGAGATGAGCGTAATCAATCAATGCTTTCTTTTGTGGTGTTGTTTTGTTTTTCCCTAGGTTTACACCGATTGGAATAGGTCGCGGGTAAAGGCGCTTCAGATGGTTCGCAATGTCTTCCATTCCGGCGTTGTTAAACCCCATAGCATTCTGTAGACTTTCCTCTTCAACAAAGCGAAATATTCGTGGCTTGGGATTTCCGACTTGGGGTTTGGGTGTAACAGTTCCAACTTCTATGAACCCAAAGCCTAGAGCCTCCATAGCTTGTGCCACAACCGCATTTTTATCAAAGCCGGCCGCTAGACCGACCGGCTTCGGAAACGTTGTTCCCAGAAGAGATTGAGCAAGTCGATGATCTGTAATGTTGTACTTATTATGTAACTGCTTTAGAAAGAGAGGTGCCATTTGGGAAGCTGACAATACCCATTGTATGAGCTTATGCGCCTTTTCAGGATCCAAGGAAAACAGAATGTTACGTATTGTGTGGTAGCTGACCATATTTGCTGCGTTTTCCGCCCGAATTACTTTGTTCCGTTACCAGGAGTTCCCAACATCCGCACTGCCAATCGCCTAACTTGCGGTGTCCATCAGCCAGGTCTCCAGGATCAGCTTGGCCGCCATGGCGTCGATCGCCTCCAGGGAGGTTGCGTCCCGACCCAGCTGCCGGCGCGCCTCCAGCGACGTAAGACGCTCGTCTACAAGGTGCACCTCCAGCCCACAACGCTCCCCGAGCTGACGGGCGAAGCGCCGGGCCCCCGGAGCCACCGTGCTCTCCGTGTCGTCCATGTTGAAAGGCAGGCCGACGACCGCGCCCGTCGGCCGCCATTCGCGCACCAGCCGCTCGATCCTGACCCAGTCCGGCCCGTCCCGGCGGCTGCGGATGGTCATGAGGGCCGAGGCCGAGCGGGTGACCAGCTGACCGACGGCGACACCGATCTTGCGCGGACCGAAGTCGAAGCCGAGCAGGGCACCCATTCAGGCGTGTCCGGCCTCGCCGCTCATCAGGTTCATGTCGATTCCCAGCAGCTGGGCCGCCGCCCGCCAACGGGCACTGGCCGGCAGGCGGAAGATAATCTCCTCGTCCGCGGGGCCGCTCAGCCAGGTGTTGGCGCTGATCTCCTGCTCGAGCTGCCCCCCGCCCCAGCCTGCATAGCCCAGGGCGATCAACCTATGGGTCGGCCCCTTACCGTCGGCGATGGCCTCGAGGATATCCTGGGAGGTGGTTACGCTGATTTCCGGGGTGATGCTGAGGGTCGAATCGAATCCTTCGGCGGCGGAGTGGAGCACGAATCCGCGTTCCGGCTGCACGGGTCCTCCGAGATACACCGAGGCCTCGAGCACCCGGCGGTCACCGCTTGCGATATTGAGCTGACCGAACATCTCGCCCACGCGAATGTCCATGGGCCGGTTGATCACGATACCCATGGCACCCTGCTCCGTATGCTCACAGATATAGGTGACCGTGCGCGAGAAATTCGGGTCCTGCAGACCCGGCATCGCGATCAGGAAGTGATTGGTCAGGGACGTCGTGAAGGACATCGCCATAGTATCCAATCGGATCGGGGCAGTAGCAAGCCCGGATGCCTGAGAGGGTGTTTGAAAAGACAACTTCCGTCACGAGTCGGAGAACGACTGCCATTTCTGACCGTCGCAGGCGCTTGAAAATGCAGGGAATAGGAAATTGCCATCATCCTTTCCCGCAGAGCGAAAGCGCAAAGATAGACTTTTTCAACACCCTCTGAGAGGCTGTCTAAACAGGCAAACTCGCTCGATCCCTTCCCGTAGGCCCCGCACCTATCGCTTGGGCGCACCCTGGTGTCGCTGGTTCTCTCGGCGATAGGTGCGGGGATGGATATGTGACTTTCATACAGAGTCGATGCCTTGGTTTTTATGCAGCCTCTTATTAGAAGACACATCTCCGTCAGCGCTTCCAACCGAGACGGTTGCTGCTTAGGAACTGCCAGGTGCGCGTAATATCCAGCCTGTCGGTTTCGGCCCTGATAGCGGGGGGAAAGGGCGAGAATGGGGCGGCCAACCTGACGATCCTGACGGCGGCCTCATCCAGCAGGTCGAAGCCGGAGGAGCGCAGGACGCGCACCCGCTCGACGCTGCCGTCGGCCCGCAGCGCAACCTGCAGGGTGAGATTGCCGTACAGCTTGCGGCGTTTCGTCTCTTCCGGATAGTTCAGGTTGCCCACGCGCTCGACCTTCCGGCACCAGGCCTCCAGGTAGTTTGCATACTTGTAATCGCGGGTGCCGGCACCGATGACCCGGCGCCGCGGGCGGCTCGCGGCAGCGGCGGAACCGCGCTGAGTCCTGGCCGTCAGCTCGGTGATCTCCCGGTTGCGGCTGGCCAGGATCTCGGCCGCTTTGACCTGCGGCGGCTCGAATTCGGAAAAGGAGGTCTCCGGCGCTTGGGGCTCGAGTATGGACCGGGGCTCGGGCTCCGATGCGGGCTCGGGGTCCGCGGAAAACACCGGCTCCGCAAGCTGTCCCACCACCCTGGCCCCCGGCCCGGCAGGCTCGGACAGCAGCGGCGAGATCGGTGCCGAAAGCATCTCCCCCAGGGCAGACAGGGGATTCAGTCCCGGCATCTCCGGTATCAGCTCGACGCCGGAGATGTCATTGGTCTCCGGAGCCCCCTCGCCATCATCCACCATGCCATCGACCGGGGCGAAGGCATCGGCAATCTCGGGCTTCTCGTCCGCCGGTCCCATTTCCTGTAGCACCGTGAGCTCGAGCGGATGCATAATCTGCGTGCCGGAGCTGGCCCTCGGCAAGGCCAGATCCATACCCCGGATCAGGATCAGATGGATGAGGCCGGCGATCAGCAGGGCCGCGACGAAAGGACCTACCGAAGCGTCGGTGGCGGCATTGTCTGCCCGGAATCGAGACATATCCCCGAAGTATCCCCCCTAAAGTTGTCCATCCTGCGACTACTCGTACTGTCGTGCATAGGAAACATCCCGGTACATGGGTTCACCATAACGATTCTTTCCGTAAGTACGAATGATCCCTTGTCCTTCCTCGGACCCCACAAAGTCGATGAATCGGGAGGCGTATTTCTGCCCGCACTTTACCCCCTCCAGCCGACACAGGGCATGGTAGATGTTGATCAACAAAGGATCGCCGCGAAAGAGCACCCGCAGGTTATGTAGTTTTTCTTTTCCTGCGACCCAGGTGCTGCTGTCCGTCATGAAATAGCCATTCACCTCGTTCGCCCGCCTCAGGGTTGCCATCATGAAGTCCTGTGTGATGATGTACCATTTACCCGCGGGCTTCAGACCGGCCTGTTTCCAGATAGCCATTTCCCTTTTATGCGTCCCCGAGTCATCGCCCCGGGAGAGGAAAGTGGCCTGGGCTTCGGCGATTCTCGCGTAGGCATCACTCGCACGCTCGGCCTGGGCGATCCGCGCAGGATCATTCTTGGGTCCGACAATATAAAATTCATTGGCTCCGATGAGCGTCCTTTTTGCAGCCCAACCTTCCTCGACGGCCCGCTTCTCGGCAGCCGGCGCATGCACCATGACCATGTCGACCGCTTTGGCCTTGAGCAACCGCAATGACTTGCCGAAACCGGCCTTTTTCCAGCAAATCGTGGCATCATGCCTGCTGTTGGAAGGAGGCGATGAGCTTCTCCAGCAATCCCAGCTCCCCCGGACTCCCCGTAGCCAGCGCGAATCGATTCGGCCCCTTCCCGTATACCGCCGTGCATTCATCAGTCGCCAATGCCGGGGGGGCCACGGACAGCAGAAGTGTCGGTATCAGAAACCAGCTCGGCAGATTGCTTTTCTTTCTCATGCTCTTCGATCTCTTCTGTCGGTACTTCGGCACTTTCGCGCCTTCTCGTGGCACCATCATTGACGCGGTTCGCGCCGGTCACTCCGCGCCCGACACTTACCGCATCCTACGATACTCCGACATTAGACTCCCGTGAATTCGAATATCTCCAGCTGGTCCGTGCGCCACCCGGTCGGGGTGGTGATGCTGACTTTGGCGGTCATGGTCCTGGGGGCCTTTGCCCTGGGAAGTCTGAACATCGACCTGCTGCCCCGGATCATCTACCCGGACATCCGGGTGCGCATCCTGGATCCGGGTGTCCCCGCCAAGATCATGGAGGACGAAGTCACGCGCCAGCTCGAAGAGCAGCTGGCGATCACCGAGGGCGCCATCGCCGTCCAATCCCAGACCCAGGAGGGGAGGAGCGCCGTGGACCTGTCGTTCGCCTACGGCACCGATGTTGACCAGGCCCTGCGGGATGCCAGCTCCCGGCTCGACCGGGCCAAGCGTTTTTTGCCGGACGGCATCGAGCCGCCGGTCATCTACAAACGGGACCCCTTCCAGCTCCCGGTGGCGGAGTATGTAGTGAGTTCTCCCTTGCTGGACCCGGTGGAGCTGCGGGCCTGGGTGGACTACGACCTGAGCCGGGCCCTGCTCAACCTGGACGGGGTAGCCGCGGCCGAGGTGGGGGGCGGGCTCGAACGCGAGATCCGGGTGAGCGCCGACCAATATCGACTGGCCGGCCTGGCGCTGGACGTACTGGATATCGAGCAGGCCCTGCGCCAGGCCAATCAGGATATCCCCGCCGGGCGCCTGCACATGTCCGCGGGAGAGATCAGCGGTCGTACCCAAGGCCGCTTCGCCGGCGTGGAGGAGCTGCCGGATTTGCCCCTGCCCGGCGAGGACCGCGACGACCCGCTGTCGCTGGTGCGCCTGGGGGAGATCGCCCGGATCGTCGACGGGGCGGCCGAGGAGCGCCTGCGCATCCGCCTGGACGGACGGCCGGGCATCAAGCTTTCCATCCAGAAGCAACCCCTTGCCAATACCGTCGCGGTAGTCGACCGGGTAGAACGGGAGCTCGATCGGCTACGGGATCAGGGACAGATCCCGCCGGACATCGCCATCGAGCAGGTCGACGACCAGGCCCGCTATATCCGCCGCGCCCTGAACAACGCGGTCACCGCGGACGGCGGCGGCGCACTGCTGGCCATGGTCGTGGTCTACCTGTTTCTGGGCAGCCTGCGCCGGACCCTGATCATCGGCAGCGCCATCCCCATCGCCGTGCTGGTTACCTTCATCCTGATGGCCGCCTTCGGGCTTACCTTCAACATCATGACCCTGGGCGGCCTGGCGCTGGGCATCGGCATGCTGGTGGACAATACCATCGTCATGCTCGAAAACCTCTACCGCCACCAGCGCTTGGGGGAGTCCCCGGAGCAGGCCGCGGACGGGGCGAGCCGGGAGGTGACGGGCGCCATCGTCGCCGCCACCTCCACCAACCTGGCGGCGGTGCCCCCCTTCCTGTTCGTCGGCGGACTGATCGGGCTGCTGTTCCGTGAGCTCATCTTCACCATCTCCGCCGCCATCCTGGCCTCCATGCTGGTGGCCCTGACCCTGGTGCCCGCCCTGGCCGGCCGGGTACCGGTGCGTCGGGAGGGTCCCGCGCGGCGGCTGGTAAACCGGATTCTCCAGGCCGCTCAGGACGGCTATGGTCGCCTGTTGGAGTGGCTGCTGCCGATCCGGTGGCTGGTCATCGCCGCCTTTGTCGCCGGCCTGGCCCTGACCGCGCCCTGGCTGCACGAGGCCAAACAGATCTTCCTGCCCAAGCTGGACGAGGGCGATGTGCGCATCAGCCTCACCGCCGACAGCGGCATCAACCTCGACCGGATGGATGCCCTTGCCCGGCGGGTCGAGGCCCTGGTCGCCCGACAGCCGGAGGTACAAACCATCTTCACCACCGTGGGCGGCTTCGTCTTCGGGCGCTCCCAGTTCGAGTCGACGCATCGGGCAAGTCTCCAGGTCCGGTTGAGACCCCCGATAGAACGGGAGGTCGACAGTAATCAATGGATCGCCCGGATGCGGGCCCTGCTCGACGCCGAGCGCATCCCCGGCCTGCGGGTGTACATGTACAGCCGGGGGATCCGCGGCATCCGCCTCAACCGCGGAGACGACGACCTGAGCCTGCGCATCGAGGGCCCCCGGCTCGCGACCCTGGAGGAGATTGGCGACCAGGTGGTGGAACGGCTACGGAAAATCCGGGGCCTGCGCAATGTTCGCCACTCCAACCAGGACCTGACCCGGGAGCTGGCCATCCGCCTGGACCGGGAGCGGGCCGCCGGCTATGGCCTGGACGTGGAGGACGTGGGCGAGGTGCTGGGCTTCGCCCTCGGGGGCAAAGTGGTCACCGATTTCATCGCCGCGGATCGCCGCATCGATGTCCGGCTACGCCTCGACCGGGGTGATATAGGGACCCTGGGTGACCTGGAATCCATCCTGCTGTTCAGCAAGACGACACCCCGGGTGCCCATCCGCCTCGGGGATATCGCCCAGGTCGAGATCCTGCCCCAACCTTCCGTCATCATGCGCGACCGCCAACAACGGATGGTGGAGGTCACCGCATCCCTGAGCGGGGAGCTGAGCCTGGAAGCAGCCCTGGAACGCGCCCTGGCGACCACCGCGGACCTGGAGTTGCCCCCCGGCTACAGTCTCTACGAGGCGGGCAGCCTCGAGACCCTGCAGGAAGGCCGGAACCTGAGCCGGCTGTTGCTCGGGTTGGCCCTGTTTCTGGTGCTGGCGGTCATGGCGGTGCAGTACGAGTCCCTGCGCAACCCCTTCATCATCCTGCTCAGCGTGCCCTTTGCCCTCATCGGCGTCGTCCTGGGATTGCAGTGGACCGGGCTGTCGCTGTCCATGCCCGTGTGGCTGGGGCTTATCATGCTGGCAGGCATCGTGGTCAACAACGCCATCGTGCTGGTGGAGTTCATCGAGATCCGGCGCCGCCGAGGCGCCGACAAGCTCCAGGCCATCGTCGAATCCGCCCGTCTGCGCCTACACCCTATCCTCATGACCACCCTGACCACCGTGGTAGGCCTGCTGCCCCTGGCCCTGGCTCTGGGTGAGGGCTCGGAGCTGCTCCAACCCCTGGCGGTGACCATCGTCTCCGGGCTCTTGTTCTCCACCCTGGTATCGCTGGTGCTGGTACCGCTGGTCTACCGGCTGCTGGGGGCTAGGTAAAACAGGGGGAGCGCGTATAAATTCCTTTTCAATTAACTCAGTGATGAAATGGTGCTGGAACGCGACTATGGCGCCGTGCCGGGAAGATTCAGTATTGAGAAGCTGTCTGGCTAAAAGTGTATCGGCTGCAAATGTCCCAAAATGAGGACGTTTTTCCGCTCTTTCGAGGCGAATAGCCGGTCTATTTAACGAGAAAGAGCGGAAAAACGTCCTCATTTTGGACCATTTTCGCCGCGATCCATTTTAACCAGACAGCTTCTGAGATTTTGACACCGGCAGCAGCCCCGCCTCTTTAAAAAAACCTACGCAATCATCCGGTATCCCACATCCAGACCCTCCGGTATTTAAAGCGTGCCCGATTCGTCGCACAACGGATTCCAAACTTTGTGAAAACCGAAACCTCCAAAGTCCTTTTCATTCGCAGTAGCCAGTTCAGTAACGCCGTGATGTAGCAAAGTCAGGGCAATACGTGCGTCGAAGATGCGACGACGTGGGAAATCGGGTTGGCCGGCGAGCGCCCATACCTGGCCCATAACAGGGGCGCTCTCTATGAGGCGCCAGCGTGGATTCTGCCGGTAAACCTGGCATACATCCGCAGCCTGATCGGCTGAGAGCGGTTGCCGGAGGACGGCCGGATTGCGCAAGAGAACGTATAGCTCTACGAGAACCAGCTCGGACAGGGCAACATCCTCTCGTTTACCACAGGAAGCGACGAATTCGATTGCACGCTCGTTTTCCGGGCAATCGCTGTTCTGTGCATACAGAAGGATGTTCGTATCGATAGAGATCACGACTGGGAAAGATCGGAAGGAGCGTTCGCAAGGGATCGCCAATCATCTACGGGAGCCTGGAAACAGCCGAGGGACCGCGGTGGCGGCGGTGTCCATTCCCACTGTTGTGGCCGAATTGGTGGGTAAACCTTTACGATGTATTCCAGTCCACGTCGCATAACCTCTGCGAGTGAGATTTCTCGCTCACTCGCGACGCGCTTCGCTTCCCTATAAAGGTCATCCGGCAGTTGGACTTGGGTCTTGATCATGGTGGTAAATTACCATTAATGTAATGCTACATCAATCCAAACGTGGTGAAATCATTGAAGGATGAAGTCGCAAAAGTCGCCAAGTGCAACGGTACCAGCGTTAACCAGTTTATCGCCATTGCGGTTGCCGAAAAAATCTCGGCCCTGGAAACCGAGGAATTTTTTCCTGAACGTGCCAGGGACGCGGATCCGGACGATTCTGTTCCGGCCGGGAGGTGAACCACCTCGTTCCGGCGATGAAATCGACTCGGCCCACGCTCGGTGACAATCCGCACAGCGCCTCGATCCGAGGGTTCCTGGGCATATTTCCGACTGAAGACGCCTTTTCAGGCAACCTCAGATAACGCAGGATTGCGCTACTTGGGGGACCGCAGATGTTGCGGGTGCGATCCGGTTTAACCGGGAAGTGGTTAATTTATAACTTAGAACATAGCCAATAGCAGTATGTTGGGCACGCCACGAGCGCCCCCTCTCCCTCCGGGAGAGGGCTGGGGAGAGGGGATCGAAATGAATCTCTTCTCTAAACGCTTATAAATTTACCACTATCTTTAACCGAACAACTTCTTACCCTATCGGATGTCGGGTTACGCCGCATCCCTGCGGCTAACCCGACCTACCCAGCTTGGTGACAGCCGTAAATAGGACAGGATTAACAGGATTTCTTATAAGTAATTTTTTTAGGGTCTAGATAACTTTAGAGAGGATTTTCTCTCAGTAGAGTAAGTATTATATCATATAAGCTTTCCTCTCGATGATTGAATCTAAATTCACATTCTTTCAGGTGTAAATGAAAGGTTTTTCGTGGAA
>Ga0209367_1003806_pt1 | contig 20639 bp, 8 predicted proteins | sample WorMetLIZISLAND2_FD_187412 | JGI IMG/M metagenome (GOLD analysis project Ga0209367, IMG submission 187412) | Marine gutless worms symbiont microbial communities from Max Planck institute for Marine Microbiology, Germany - Olavius geniculatus... ...
TAAATGTCTTAACGGCATTGTTACGTTTAAAGCATTGCCGTAGCTAGGTTTTGGGAGGCCCTTGTGCACAGCTTGATTGGTGGGCCCCTAACTAAAACACAAAAATATGTCTTATTCGTGTTTGGTCGGGTCGTTCCTAAATTCCACTACTACGACCCGACCAGACTTGTCTGCGACCCGACAAAAAAATCCGTACATGTCGAGATTGAACCGACCAGGTCTGCGACCCAAAAAAGCCGGAAAAGTCGGCGACCAGACCAGACTTTGTCGGCGACCCGGGTCGACCCGGGTCGCCGACAAAGTCTGGTCGGGTCGCAGTAGTGGGTTTTAGCCTTAACTTTTTGAGTTATCTTGCTGACACACAGACAGACAAACTCTGGCAAAAACATAACCTTTTTGGCGGAGGTAAATATTAAAAACATCAACTTCACGACAAGTGATAGGTCTACATGAACCTAACTGCTCATGTGTTAGTAACTGTATCATTTGCTTATAAATACTTTGAGTCAAATAACTTCATATCAGAAGAAAAGTGATTAGTTCACCGCAACTGCTGTTGGCCAAGGTTTTTTTATTCGTTGAATTGCTGTCCGTCGTGTCTTTAAATAAAATGCATTTCACTCTTGTCCATGGCCCAAACTCCACTATTTCGACTAGTCGTGGAGTGGACTTGGAAAAAGTCGTTGGTTAAAATAAGAAGCTGCACAGTGCACAACTATCTTGACACGTCAAGATCGTTATTGTGAATTTGTTGCGAGCTTTCGATGTTTTGCGGACTTGTACGACGTTTGTCGAACTAGTCTATAGGCAGGGACTTGAGTCCGAAAAAGTCGGGGGGGGGGGATTTGCGCTAATTTTGATTCCAGATTTGAAAGGATATAAGCTACTGATGCTAGGCCTACTAACCGTTCGCGTCGGCGCCACTGGTCGGCGGTCAGGCCACCACGAGGAGACTCGTGCATCGACGAGGAACTCTGGCCATCAGCGGCGTCAGTGACGTTGACAGCACCAGCGGTCGACACTCGACGTCGTCGCACGGTCCAGCTCTGTGACAGACCCGCGGACCCCGGAGCCCCGTCGTCCAGACCTCGGCCCCGACTGCCGTCTCTGCCGACTAGTCGACGTCGCGCCGACGTCCGTACGACGTCATCCTGGTGGTGGTCGACGTCTTCGTCAGAGTTCTGAGCGTCGGTGACCAGTAGCAACGTCACCACCACCGCCACCACCAGCAGTAGTCCCTTTGTTGCCGTCATCACTCTCTCCACAATATTCCGGACAGATATTGATAGCACTTGCTGCTGTGACAGAATCACTGACAGAGGGACACGGACACGCTGTGTGATTTTAATGACTGCTATATCGTCGCATAGCCAGCCAACGAACAAACTATCGAATGAAACTGAACAGGCCTATATACAGACAGTCACACTGGCATACACGTGTACAGGCTAAGTAAGATACACAACCATCACCGTCTAACACGAATCTGTCTAGTGCTGCAACTACTCCCTGCGATTTATAGGCCTAGTCTAGCAGCTCTATGTACGGCGCCGATTCCCCATAGCTATAGCTTCTAGAGTTGCGCTGTCATCAAACCAAATTTATTTCTCCGTCGATAGTTCGGTTTCGGATTCAATTTTCGATTTCAGAGAACTAGGTGTCGTGTACACTCGTATCCCCATTACCGTGCTAAAGAAAACTATCGGTGATAACGCTGGTATGACTGGTTATGGGCTACGACGAGCCCTGCAGCTTCAGTTTACATCTGTGCGCTTCCAGAGTTTCTTCGGTTCCGTTATTTTTGCTTGTTAGAATGTATGGGTCATAATAGACGCGGAAGCATATGCTCATCGCTATGCACACGCTTATTAAGGAGTAAATGTTCGTGACTACCAGCCGCGGTTTGCCGTTATTCAAGCTGTAGGCCTAAAAGCGCGTACAAAGCGACGCACTGAACTGAATTGAACTCGACTGAACTGACATGCATCAGTTTTTGACGAACTGACTAAAAGGCAAGTAGTAATGCATTACAGTAGACACCGTTTAACGGCGTCAACGTCTACGTGACTACCCTCATTTACGCGTTAGCCAATGACCAATGGGCTAGCCCTTTGGTCAGTTCGTCAAAAACTAAACAGTGCTAGTTTAGCTCAGTTCGCTTCAGTTACGTCCCTTTGTACGCACCTTTAATATACTGACGTTGTGTGTAGAAAACTATCACGGTTCTAACTACTTTGTGTCTGTTTTTTTTGTAACGGTCCATAATTTATATCTAAAATACCAGCACCAAAGAAGTGCCAAGAGCACAGATCTGCGGACTTTGTCGCAAAGTCGGCGTAATGGAATTTGGGTTTATGCTGGCTAATCGCTAGAGTTTAAGCGCGCGTTAAAACATTCGTGTGCTATTGTATTGCGTACGTATGACTTCGAATCGCGCAGAAAAATAAATCAAATTGACTGAAATCGATAACGTGGCCCAGCTCTGATTCTCAGCCGCTCACGTGAAGCCGCCAGCATGTGATTCAATGTGACGTCCGCCGATGCGTCGTGCTGCAAAAAGCTGATGATAGTTGACAATATTTCCATCACGAGTCGATCGTCACGACTCGTACCTTTAACAATGGTTTGTTTCTCTGTCTGAGTCTGTCTCTGCTATGGTCTGTACACAGCGACGTGTGCATTTATATCATTCAGCATCATCATCATCATCATCATTTATTACGCCAACAAAGCAACATGGAAAAATACATGATACAGAGAAAGTATATTCTCCAAGACCACAAAGATATGGTAACAAAACAAGAGAAATCTGACGTTCTTTGCTGTTGCAATGTTTATGGATCTTGCAGCAGTTACTAAGGTCAGAAGACTATTAGGCTTACCAAGTACTTTAACCAAGCAAGAAGGTAAAAAAATGTGACGTTGAGGTTACATGTATACTCAGAGACGACGTAAACAATTAGAAAACGCGAACTACATATTAACTACATAATAGTCCCCGGAACCGTTTGCTAAGACCTTAACGGCTGGTCTGAAGCCTTAAAAGCTGGCTTAGCAGTCCGGACCGCTAAGCCGTATGTCACTGGTAGTAATTTTTGAGACCAAAAGCAACCGTGTTTTGCGTGATTCGTAACGACATACGATAAACTATCGTTTATACAGGAGTCACATTAGTAAGTCGTATAGTACACTGCAGAACTCACGACTGACACGGACACGCGCACTCGCGCTGACGGTTCAGCTTGCAGCAGTGTGAACACAGCACATTGCTTGATTTCATTTTTTGTGCTAAACCGCTAAAATCGCTAGCTTATCGGCGGCGGCGGCAAATAGCGGCGGTTCCGGGGATTACTACATAATAGTCTGCCAGACATAGAAAGAAGGCACTAAACTCTTGCCCATGTTTTGCCAAACATTATTGAGTTTTTCACATTACTTTACTGCCATAGCTTAGGCTACGCTCAGCAGGAAATTTGCAATAAAAATTATTACACATTCCATTTCAGCATTGAAAATATCGCTGTATTTTTTGCGAAATAGCAACAGTAAAAAACTGCTCCGACCGATAGCATACCGAGCGCGTACAGTATGAAGGGAATGTGTCTGCGGCAGATGAGCTAGTATTAAGAGTCTTAAAATCGGCCACAAGTTTGTTATTCAACACATCAAATAGCACAATCTACTGTCAATCAATCAATCAATTAATCAATCAAGAATAACCACTTACAAAAATGATCAGTGGTGTACAACAAACCTAATAACTAGAATAAAACCTAAGGATAATGTACAAAATGTAAAAACTGGTCAAAGATAAAACGCTTGCTAAACCAGGAAGTTTTTTGAGTTTCGTTTGAATGACGGAGTGTCAGATAGTTCTTGAAGTGACGGTGGCGGACTGTTCCGCGCAGCAGGTGCAGCTCGTTGTCCAAAATTTATAGGGTGTTTACACGATCCAGCAAACTTTCAGCAAAGTTCCAGCAAACGTCCAGCAAACATCCAGCTGGCCTGATGGAACCCCGCCGCCTATCAGCTGTGGGCTAAGCTGTAGGCGGGCCTAGGCTTAGCCCACAGCTGATAGGCCTACGTGTTATATAGGCTTTCCAATATGCCTATCAACAACGTCATTAATATTTAAATCTGTGGTTACAACCCGCCCGTCCTCCTAATTATCATAGAACTTTCAGCTAGCTGGATGAATGCTGGATCGTGTAAACACCCCATTAGTGGTGTTCGTGGTTGCTCGTAGCGGAGACTGCTGTCTGACCGAAGTCGTGTTCGTGATGTGACACTGGCTGTTTGTGTGACTATGTCAGTAAGATAAGACGGTGCTCGTGACGTGTGAATTAAATGCATCAGTAAACGCAGTTTATAGGTGATGCGGTAATGCACCGAAGCCAGTGTAATTGTTGCAGCGTACTTGTAATGTGGTCGCGAGGAGCCACAAGTCCGATCAATCTGGCTGCAACGTTCTGAGCACGTTGTAGTGTGCAATCGTAGATTTTGGCAAATCAGCTAGTACCGCGATGCAGACTTGCAGTAGTCCAGTTTGCTTAGTATGAACGCCAACGTGAGAGTGGCTGTTACCTCCGGCCCAATTAGCCGTCGAATCTGTTTAAGACGTCGGATGTGATAAAAGCAAGCACTGACGACTTTGTTGACGTGCCGTTACATTGTTAGCTCGGAGTCGAGCGTGACACCAAGGTCACGCACAGCGTTGACTGGTGTGATGACGTCATTGCCAACTCGTAGCAACAAGTCGTTGCTCGCGATCTTCTTGAGACTGGCTCGTGACCCGCACCACATGAATTTTTCTTGTCTTCATTCAGTTTCAGACGCCTAGATGCGCACCAGTCTCCAACATCAGTAGTACATCGCTGTAAGCTGTCGATGGTGGATGGCACTTGGGGAATCTTAGTGCGACCAACCAACTGGCTATCATCGGCAAATTTATGGTATTTCAGTTGATGACTGGAGATGAGGTCAGCCAAATTCTCCGTGTAACTGATAAAATCAGAGGACTTAGGACCGATTTTTGAGGTACACTACAGTCCAAGGTGTGAGAGCCAGACTGGTCTGAACCGACTTGAAAAATGTGACTTCGTTGATTAGTATGACGAGCACCAGTCGAAAGCCGTATCAATGACTCCAAACCGACGGTTAAGTACACGCAGGAGTGTCTGGTGGTCGACAGTGTCGAAAGCGGCACTGAGATCAAGCAACGTCAGAGCGCAGACACTGCCGTCGTCGATCGCTCTGGCAATCTCGTCATGAACGGCGATAATAGCGGTCTCGGTTGAATGATGCGCTATACGCTGATTGACGGCTTGACAAAAGATGCGGACATACAAAGTGAGCTTTACGTTGGTTCGCAGCGACGACTTTTAATAGAAAGCTCGTATGGATTATTTTTAGTCTTCGCGCGCTACGTTTCTAGCGTAGCGAAGAGGAGTATATGAGATCAGGGTAATATTGACGACCGACCGACCGACCAACGACCGACCTCCCTTCCTGAAAGAGCCTTCCTGGAAGAACTTCAAACGGCCATATCTCAATAGGCCTAACGGTGCAAGATAGACGATGCGTTGAGGTATAACAAGACAAACTGCAACTTGTGTAATCGGCCATTATTGGAATTTTCTCCCTCAGTTCGTACAATCGTCCAATATTTTACAAACTTCGAAGAGACATTTTCCTATAACGACCTCGAGGCCAGTCACTATTAGTATAATATTAAGACCGGTCTCAAATAGACGCCGGGAATTCTGATACAAGCCGAATTAAAACGAAAAAGTACTTAGAAGAATACAGGAGAAAATAATGCGCGCGAGAAGCACATTAGATTGGTCACAATCTACTAATATTTCTTGTTACCAGTAATTTCGGTGTTAAGTGATGAAACAGAATTGAGGAAAATCCCATAGCTGCTGAAACAGTTGCTTGTATAACTATCTTCGTTTTTTCAGTGACAACAAACTTTGAGAAAATCCAGCAGCAATGAGAGGACATAGCAAGTGAAAGAATTTAAAAAATCGGTCAATGGCCAAAAGTAAAGTGCCATGTTTTATGGCCCACGACGGTGTAGTAGTGTATGGCGATAACAACGAAAGTTAATAGTTACAAAATTTGCCGACCGCATAAATCTCTTATACGAAATCCGTCAGCTTTATCTCCAAAAACATTAGGCCTAATGCGATAAAGCGAAACTCATTCTGTTGATTTTCGCTCACAATCAAATATCGGTACGTACTGAAGCTTGGCAACGGCTGTCTGCGACACAGTGCAGCAATTAGCCTATTTGCTGTAAAGAAATTCATGTCATCGACTCCGACAAGATGCATATTTTTGTACCCTTAATATTCTACACTTGGCATTGTTTTGACATCGATCATCCGCAACATTGTATTTAGCGAGGTCGCCGCCGTCATTTGTGTACAGGGTGGCCCAAAAAGTAAGCTATTGCATTTTGTCCATATCTTTGCTAAATATTGACTAATTTGCGCAATCTTTTTACCAGTAGACTCTGTAAGAAATTTGCTACTTAGTAGCATGCACGCCACACTTGTTATGTCGCTACACTACCTTATAAAACAATTATAAAAAACTAGCAATATTTACAGATGGGCAGAAAATATAATAGTAATTTTCAAAATATTTAAATAAAATGTTAAGTATGAATTACAGTAAGTGTCAAAAATGTTTACATATAGCTACAGAGTAAGTTTTTATTTTTCATCAAAATAGTGCACAGCTTGTAAGGCCGCACGATCGAAATACAATGCTTATGCAGTTAACTGAGCAAGATTTGAGCCGCCAACTAGCATTAATGTGCATTAAAAATTTATGCACAAAAATAGTTCAAATTATTCGAAAAGATGTTCAATGTGTTTTCCATTGTTCTTTACATTTACTATAACTTATATTTAACATTTTAGTTAAATACTTTGAAAATTTGCCAATCAGTAAAAATTGTTGGTTTTCGGATGTTTTACAAGGTAAAGTAGCGACACAATAGGTGGTGTGCATGCCACTGAGTAGCATATTTTTACAGAATCTACTAGTGAAAAATTGTGAAAATTGGTCAATATTTAGTGGAGATATGGTTAAAGTGCAATAGCTTATTTTTTGGGCCACCCTGTAAATATACACCATAGCATCTAGGCCTATACGCTCTCTCCAGATATTATGCAATAGCAAGCGTAAACACCCACCGAGTTAAATAAAATTGTACATACACACACAAAACAATAGCCATTTTAAACATAACAGTAAGCCTACTAGTTCAGTTTCGCAGTTTACAGACACATCAAATTTTAAATAACGCTTTCGAATGCCGAACGCTGAGTTTTTATGCGCGATATTTATGCTAAGCGCCTCTTAGCTGTCATAGAGGTGTCCATCCGTCTATCTGTTACGTCCTGACAATGTATCAAAACGACAGTAGATAGGATCGCGAAATTTTCGCTGTGGTCTGCCACAATAACTTTAGTTTTTTCGCAAAAAAATTGTGCTGCTTGGTAAAGAGATTTTTTCTCTTGGACGAGGGCGTCATACTGAAGAACGATCACGACAACCTGCTTATTATTTTTTTGCATTTAACGTAGATTAGCAGGTTAAACTTCGGCCTTTATGTTTAAGGAGTCCTCCATGCGGGGACGTCATATGTGGGTACTGCAGCTGTCCACTAATTTAGTGTTAAACGGTTGCAGATAGACACAGACTTGCTGCAGCATGCTTGCTGTAACAAGCACTGCTGACGTACTTTTCGCCGGTATGAACAATTGATGACATTGAACGACCCTGAAATCTAAAAAGTGGATTTTTAGTATTTTTCCGCAATTTTAAGCTGCGTCCCATAATTTAACCGTTAATTGCGGCAAAATTACTGGAGATAAACCACGACAATTTACAGATAAAATTTTTATAATAAAGCGTAAAGTGCTGATTTCCTAAATTCAAAGATTCCTCCATATGGAGGCTTCAAATTCATGTACCTACCCTTTTATTGCGTATTATCATTTTATTGCACGTTGTACGTTAATACTCAGATGGCAGCCCTATGCTGTCGCGCGTCACATGAGCTTTGCTCATATTATCTGTTGTATGGAGCGTGCATAGGTTAATGTAAGCAAAAGGGTTAAAGGCTGCCAGATAGCAGCTGGGCCGACGCAACGCAGCAGCTAGTTGTCAGTTGCCGCTCTGATCTGCTTGATTAAAGACGTGCGTAGTTCGCACTTCTTTCTACATCAGTTTTGTCTAATTAATTTCCACGGCCCGCTATCCTCTCGCAGATGCATAATTAGGAAAAAGGGGGGTACCTTCTAAACACCCTTACACTGTCAAACACAGTTACTGTCGGCCGAAACAATCCAAATATTTAAATCAGATGTTTAAAGTGTCTCTCTTGTTTAGGATAAATTTACGAAATCGATCACGCCACTGATAAACGCCCTGTCAATAATGTTCTGATCAAAGCGGCGTCAGTCTTCAATCAGTCGTCCTTTCAGATGATCTTCGACGCTGTTAACATTCTCGTCAGTGCGACGTTCGCCACTGTCGGTTTTGTGGTCTGCAGATTCAGTCGTATCAGCATTAATTGTGCACCAGCTGACTGCGTTTCTCAGAAACAAGAGGCCAGAATGTTTCTCGAAAATTTCAGATACTTGGACCAATTTTTAGCACCACCGCACCAGTATCTTTTTCAGCTCTGAGTATTTTGATTAGACTAATCTTCGATTTTCTTTTGTGACAAAATTTTGTAATTCGAATTGGAAACGCATATCCGTGACAGCATTTTGTGAAAAAAATAGAAAACACTTACACGCAATGTTAGGTTTTTTAAAATAAAATTTTGCGTTGATGACCCAAACAGATAGCACATATTTGTGTGTGTAGAATGGTATTTGATTCCATCTAAGGTCGTGATTGTGATTTCAGTATTTTAATTAAGGGTATCGTTTTTTTCTGCACAGACTAAAACACATGAGCACTTTTAGTTCGTTGTATTGACACAGGGCGTCATCTCTGCCATTTTGCCGCGTCGACGACAGGTGTCGAATCTGGTGCAAAAAAGTCACATATTTGCGAGCTGGCAAGGGAGTGGCAAGCTCGCCGAGAACGAATGTATAAACAAGGGTGTGGTCTGCACGGCAGGCTGTCGGCAACGTGTCATAAACTCGATAACTGCATGCCTCACTAATCAATCATTTAATCAATCAAACAAACAGATTTTACCGTGCGAAGCGGTAATTAAGTTGTCTGTCTGTCCGTTTGTCCGTCTGTTCGTCTGTAACGTTGGTGTCTCGTGGCCATAAGCTAAATTTTAAGTCATCGGTTACTTTGAAAGTAAACATAGACAAGATGATTAAAGAAAGTCTATGGATCGTGATAACTCATCTCTGAGCTACGGAGCTTCACCTTCCATATGGAATCATTTACCCAGTGTTGGGAAAACGCAGACAGAAAATGAATTAAATCAAACTCTCAAATCATGAAAACCAAATGAGTTTAAACTCAAACTCAACTCACCAACTTTGTAGTGAGTGAAATTAAACTCACCAACAAAATGAATTAACTCAAACTCATTTGCTATCGGTTACCAATTAATTAAACAATCAATCAAGCACCCAATCAATGAAGTCAATAAGGCTGTCCTATAATGCTAAAAAGCGGTTAATCAACAAAAAATCACTGTTCCACAAAAATATTTCTTAGCCTACTCAGTCATTCTGTCAGTCAATTAGTCAAGTTTACTCGAAAGACTAAGGTCTGTTTCCAATCACTGTTTATTTCCTGTGAAAGGCCTTCTTAATTCTTAGTTCGCTTTCAGCAATGGCAATTTCTAACAATTTGCATCTGAAATTTTGATGCATATCGGAGTTTCAGTTTGTCTGCCTATGCTGAATATGATGGTGTATTGACGAAAACCAATTTTACTGGCCAAATAATTGTGCATCTTTGTTAACGACCGATCAGCGCGATATGATGACACTTCTGTATGGGCAGCAATAACCAGAAATAACTGGTTCAGTCAAGTTAGACTTACCCTGTTCGACCCCAGTTGGCCCCAAAGTTTGCTGAATTGCTGTTTATCTGTAATTTTAACCACAAACTCCCGCAATGGAGTGAGTTGATTTTGGAGACATAATAAACGCACAACTCACGCAAATACTGAATTAAATCAAACTCATAACCTACAGTTGTTGGCGTGAGTCAAACTCACAACTCGCAATAATTGAGTTAACTCGTGAGTTGAAACTCATTTGAGTTAACTCATGCCCAACACTGCATTTACCTCTGCCGACACAATGTAGGCCTAAACGCGCCGCTGCTATACAACACAAACAGACAGGCCGGTACTCTATTTACCTACCCAGGATAGATGAAAAGCTGAGTTCACCTGGTTATAGTTGGTCATATACTGAAAAATGTACAAAACATCAGTTTATGCACTTGTTAACGGCAGCATTTAAAGACATGCACATCGAAAACAGCAAAAATTACAAAAGGTGATATTGCCCGCTTCACACTGACTTTGTATCAATGTGCTGTTGAATAATAGGCTATCACTTTTTGTAATTATATTGGATACCCGGCTTATATTAGGGACCCGGTGTTTGTTTGAGATCCGGCTTCTATTAAAACATCAGTCTCAGACCCCTGACTTGTATTAGCAGTTTTACGGTAGACAATATCGCACGTGCTGAGCTGCATCAACAGAGTCCATTTCCTAAAGCAGTGTAGATAATTTTAAGCTATTGCAGAACATTCAGTCCAGTTGGCGCTTCGTTTTAAGTCAGTAAGTGCATAAACAGCAATTTAATGTACATAATACCGTACATGCAAAATGATGCAAGTCAATAAAACTTTTAGTCGTCACAATGCAACGTACAAGAACTGAGAAAGTAAACGTGAGCTATCCAGCAAATCTCTTGTAGGCTTATAGGCCCCAACTTGGACAAGCGAAATTATCACTGGCATATTTTACATAGGCTTAGACCTAACAGAATTAGCTATAGCCTATAAGTAGGCTATGGAAGCAATTATAAGGACATTTCTTCGAACTATCCAGCAGCATAAAGAATAAAGACAAGAAGCCCAAATGTCGCTAGAATAGCCGACCGTACTGGTTGTCAGTGGCCTTCAAGGTCATCCAAGGTCAATGTTTTATATGTCATTTAAAAGCCAGTAAGCTATGCGACTTTCTATTAGTGATCAATTTCATAGCAATCTATAGGCCCTATCTTACACCGTTTAGCCACAGTACATCAGTGACGGACGGACGGACGAACGGACAAACTGACGGACGACAACCATGAAAACAGCTTGACCGTTACAAAACGTTATTTGATATTAGGCCACACAAGCGACTGTCGGGCAACGTGACATACGTGTGTTATACCGCTGTCCGGAGCGTCGAAGTTTGTTTAACGCTCACCTATCCAACACCACATAGGGCCTAGCAAAAGCAAAGCAACCTACAGACGTGCCACCTGGGGAATGCGAATGATTTGGCGTAGTCTATGAAGTAAGCTTATGAATGCGGGCAAACAAAATCGATGCGCTCAAAACTGACAAATAGACAGCCTTTAGGGACTAGTAGGCCTATACTTTACCAAACCCAACCATAAATGACGGACATAAATTTAAAAAATGTTGTAAATACAAAAAATGACGCGACTTTATCCTGACTTTTGCGGGCATTTTATTTTTAACAGATTTAATGTTGTTTTATAGCCTACAAAATTTATGCCATTCTGATATGCGACATGCTATAGCCTGTTCTACTTTTTTGGCCGACCGTTAAGCTGTATCACTTGCAACCAATTATTGGGGGGGCACCAATTTCTGGATGGATAGGCCCAATAATTGCCAATCGCCGCGTCTTCGATTTTTGGCTTTAATACAGGTAGCCTATGGACCTTGTTTATGGAAATGTTTATCCCACGGAGGTATCTGGCATATTATGGACTAGTCTTAGTTTTGGCTTGCGACGTTGCGATGTTAGGTCATGACAAACTCCATGACCTTGACAGTACCTCTCTTCTGACCTTTGATTATTGATGTGACGGATTCAGCAGCTCTGAGTTTGGCTCAAACTGTGGTACCGGTAGTTTTCTGTATCAGTTTAATAGCGTGAACACGTGAAAGGTGTTTCAGTCAGTGCGGGTCTAGCCTAAATAAACGACGGACAAATGCACCGTATACGTAGCGCCAGCGACTGTCTGTGAACTAGTACCTATGAGTGACGAGTGAGTAGAGTTTAGCGACCAGTGCGCAACACGTGATAGGTAATTTCTGTGCTTGATCGAGGTCTGGCAGCAAAAACTAAGACTCATCAAGGCCGGGGTTACACGGTTAGGCTAATGGTTATGTGGTTTTGCCAAACATTTTCAAAAATGTGTCATAGATTTTTTTAACGTTTTTTGCATTGCAGTCGTTTTTCACGTTTCACGCTTGCAAAAAAGAAACAGTACGAATATGCCTACAGTGCACAAAATGCAAAATGAATGACACAACATTACTTTAATAAAAGTACAAAAGCAGATTCTAAATATATTAAATGCATGTGAAGATGTGAGAATTTGGTGCAGATGCGTGAAGATCACGACAAGTACGTAACGTCTTTTATGAACGGCATTGCGTCAGGTTCGCAAACGAACAGCACTGAACATATATAAGGCGCCTACGCACATCGCTGCTGTTTGATCTTTAACCACACGACCGTGCCCTCTGTGCAGTTATACCGTAGCCTATACACAGTGTGATCAATGGCGTAGCCAGAAATCTGAATCGGGAGCTTTTTTCTTTTCCTTCCTCCTCTTTCCTTCTCTTGTCTTTTCTTCTCTTTTTTTCTCCTTTTATCCTTTTTTCTCCTTTTCTTCTTTCTTTTCCCCTTTTTCTCTCCCCTTAGAAGTAGGATCCGTAAAATCCAGTTATGGGACTTGGAGGAACGCTGTAAGCGTTTCCAGCAGGGTTTAAGGCAGAGCCCCAGCGGAAATTGAATTTGGTGCATTATAGCTTCAAAATATGAGATCTGGTGGCAACAATTGTACTTATTGTCTTGAGGATCAACTGACCAAATTGGCAAATTTAGTGCAGTTTAAACGTGTGCTTATGTATTGTAGGCCTATGATAGATTGGGGGTAAGAAAGCTGGGCTCCCTGCCCCCTCCATCCCTCTCGCTGTCTACGCCACAGAGTGCGATGCAGTTTATAGTCCTTACTGCATGAAGGTCTTAGACGGCTGCTGCTGCTGCTGATTTTGCTGCTGCGTACGGAAGATCTAAGCGGCTGCAGAGGCTGGAATTTGACTCAGTAAGCTTATGGCTCACGTGCTTTCCATGCACTGCGGTCGTTTCCGGGCGTCTGTACGCGTACGCGGTAGCGGGTCTGCACGTGAACGTACTATAGACAGTTACGTGACGTTGTAAAGAAAGAACCCGATACATGTAGGCGTAAGTAAGATATACTGTGCAAGCTCACGTTGACACTTCGTTGCCGCTACGGTTATCTTCGAACGATGACTGTCCACTGACCTTGGTTTGTACCGCAAAGGCGCGTACACAATGACGTAACTGAACTGAACTGACACGGTTTAGTTTTTGACAAACTGACTAATGGGCAAGCAGAGCAAGCTCGTTGGTTATTGACTGACGCGTAAGTCACCTAGTCACTTATAGTTATCTAGGCCACCAACGCCGTTAGACGGTGCTGACTGTAATGCATTACTGCTTGCCCATTGGTCAGTTCGTCAAAAACTAAACCATGTCAGTTCAGTTCAGTTACGTCGCTCTGTACGCGCCTTAACATTCTAACCGATTCAGCCACACTGCGTTGTCGGTTATTTTACTTTTTTACGTTGGATGCGTCAGTCATTTGGTACGAAATTAATAAAATAACTCATTGAATAATTTTGACTCAGCTATTAGGCTTACAGATCATAAGTTGTTAATTTCAGTCACGGCTGTCAAGCTGGTTTCAATGTTTTTCTGTCGCGTCACTGCAGACAATTGTGCATAGGTGCGTCTTTGCAGTAAATTTAATAGACTCAGGCCTTTGCGAATAACCATGAAACATCTGGGCATACAACTTTGCACATTTTGAAATGGTCTTGTGTACATGACAACGTAAGTATGGCGTTAATTCTGTGAGTTCTGAATAGTACATTTTTTAGTTTTGAAGAACTATGATTTTTAGCAGCAAATTAATATTCTAATAATTTTCTTGGATTCTGTCATGACTGGATTAGTTAACTTCGCAGCCGTGCATGACTAAACGTGAATTTTTTTCAGCAAATCGAAACACGACATTGATCATGAAAATAAATACCAGTAATGTACAATTTGGCACAAAATAGACACAAAACGTTCGCTTAAATTTTTGGATCTTGGTGACACTTTTGCTGGGTTTTTTGAAAGTTCAAGCTCCGAGCTCGACTTTTGAGCTTCTTAGTACGTAAAAATCGTGCAAATAGCAAAATGTTAAAGTAGTTCAAACAGTAGTATGATCTTATGACAAAGTATGCTATCAGAGTAGACGGATTAATTCCACACTAGACCTAGGCCTCTCAATCCATCAATTGCAGACGTGCAGTAGCTTTTATTCCTGTATACCTGGTGATATACCTGGTGGTATACCAGTGAAACAGGGGGAGTTTTGTTAAGGGTGTAAATTACAACTTTCCCCCAGTTTTTCACTAAGCAATCTACACTTTTAACGAAACCCCTCTTTTTATTTTAACTCTTTCTTATTTTTTACCCCGCACCTTTAAGAAAACTTCCCCTTGAGAGGGGAAAAGCCCAAGGGGGACGGTGGGAAGCTTGAGTTTGAAAGTGAAGGAGGACCTGAGCCCAAGAGTGAGGGAGAAGTAGCGCCAGATTTTAATTCCAGATTTGGGGCATAGCCGAATCTACTGCGTACGTGCGGTTTGCCGTGGAAACTGCCAATCCTCGAGGCGGAAAATGCCGCCCTCGGCCGCAAAAAGTCGTGTGCGTGATATTCAATAAATCGTTTGACTGACAGCGCTTGCAGTTTGCACCGTGTACGTGACGTGCAGCAGCCGTCACCCTGCAAATCGTCACCTATTAACGCTATACCCCCATACAATAAATGACGTCTTCAGCGCAACACATCAGTATCTCCAGTACCAGCACGTCGATCGGCAGCATGAAGACGGCAAGGCTGCAGTACCGGCTCGAAGACATGGACATCAAGAACGCTCTCGGTAAGCTAGACAAACCGCGCGTACTGTTATTATTAGAGCTAATTGTTTTAACGCATGCCTTAATGCGTTAATAACGCGTCATTAACATTGCTCATATTGTAGGTCAACTACATCGAGAGGGTGACTGGAATGAAGCCCACGAAGTCGTGCCTGTGTCGAAGGATCGTGACAGTAGTGATGGAACGGCAACTAGGCAATTTTTAATCACTTGAATGTTATTCGATCGTCAAATAAACTTAGTTTAGTAAAATATTTGAACTCCTGCTTTACAGAATTAATTTTTTAACGCGCGTTAATTCCTTAACGCGTTAAGTTGACGCGTTAATTCGACAGCTTTAATTATTATACTTGTAGGCTGCCCAAGAATGAAAAACTAAACTGAACTACAAACGTAAATAAAATTAATATGTATAACAAAGAGTGCGGTAGCTAAATGAGATGCCTTTTTGCTGATGTCTCTTTTTTTCTTTCTATAATTTTTCAGCGCTGATTTAGTAGAAACGTAATTACGTCGGTGGTCCAGTGCCATCGTATTGCGTTGTCGAGTTAGGAGTCGGTACTGCGTAAGCTAAGGGACAGACCAACGGAAGAGCAATTAAGACGCGTAATTTGGTCTATTAGGAGAACTGCATAATAAAATATGTATGCGATTGAGAGCGGGTGCTAAACACGTCACTATGCATGACCGGTTTGCTATGACGCCCGATGTATATCGTTTCGTCGTGGCATTTTGCCCAGTGCCCATGTATCAATTAGATTTGTATCTCACCGAAGACGAAAACCCAGAATTCAAGAACAGTTTTACAGTGCACTGAAAGAACGCTATTATCCCGTTAGGGCGCTGCGGCACACACAGGTTTTGAGTTAGATTAAAGTAAACCAAAGCAAAACTAAAACAAAATTTCACGCAGTTTGGTTTTCAAGCTATACTGCTACTGTGTCTTCTATGTCTTGCAACACTTTTTTGCAAAAGTTTTATTTTGCACGTAATTAAAACACTTTGTTGTAGCCTAACTATTTCGGTATATTATTATTTTTTATTTTTTGTACCCACGGTAAAAAAGATCTCGGGGGTTAAAAACTAAACTTAACGTTAAAAACTACTGGGATGACCAGAGGTCCGATGTGTCGCTTGTACAAAAACTATATAGGCCCTATACTATTATACTAGGTTTATAACGCAAGTTAGGTCTTTCACAAGTTTCACAACGTTAAGAATCTCAAGTGCGGAAAATGGTATATAGGTAAAAGTCGCTAAACTCGCTAAAGTCAACTCAGCATTTCATCCTTCCGAGGGAACGTGACGCGCGTTAACGCGCGCAGTGAGAACGCACCTTAACACTGTGTGATTTCGTAGAGGAGGCGATGCTGTGTAGTTGTAACTTTCCCGCGAAGAGCTATACGCGTATCTTTTAACCTTTTTCAATTGTTTGCTAAAGACCTGAAGTGATATGGCTTTTGTTAAAATGTCTGAATCAGTTTCTGAGTACAGTTTCTGAGCAAGTGAAATGTATGCAGTGTAGGCTTAAACTTATATATGCTTCAGGTACGGGTACGTTCGGTCGAGTCGTTCTTGTACAGCATGCGCCCAGCCAGGAATACTTCGCACTAAAGATGCTGACCATCTCCGAAGTGCTCAAGCTCAAACAGGTCGACCACGTTAAGAACGAGAAGGACGTCCTCTCTACCATCAGGCATCCGTTCATCGTCAACATGTACGCCGCTATACGCTATGTATATGCCGATTCGTTATGTTAGCTAAACCACTGTCTGGTGTGGGACAAACGAGCGTTAAGACGCATACAAAGCGACGTAACTGAACTGAACTGACACGGTTTAGTTTTTAGTGAACTGTCCAATGGTTGACGCGTACGTGTGCAGTCACGTAGGTCACCAACGCCGTTAAACAGTGCCTACTGTAATGCACTCCTGCTGGCTCATTGGTCGTTAAGAACTAAACCGTGCCAGTTTAGTTTAGTTCAGTTACGTCGCTCTGTACGCGCTTATAAGTAAACCAATGTCTGGCGTGGGACAAGTGAGCGTTAAATCTGAGGAAGAGGTGAAAACACTGAATCAGTGCATATTAATTGGTTTGATTTCGTACGAAGAAATACGGTAAAAAGAATGCCAAAACACAGTACTAAATTGCGAGGCAGTTCGGATAGGTAATTTGCTATCGACGTTCTTCGGAATATGCCGAATGCTGGACGATGTGGCCAGTATTTGACAAAGTCTGGAGTTACGGCATCGTAAATATCCGGGCGCACTGGCATTTGCAGCCACATGCCATAGATAAATGCCAGCAGCATCGCTACCATGCACTTTGCTTGTATCGGATTCCGTAGAAGCGCTGAAAGATGACCGAAAAGGTATTGGCGGAGTTTGTTTATCGTATGCTTAATCGCAAATATGTTACAAATTTTATTGACTTCTTATTGTTCCATGTCAAACCCTTTAACGTCGGCAGGTACTGTTGTTTGTGTGCGCGACCAGTTGATTTTTTCGAAAAATTCTTGAATTCTTTCAGCCAAATTAATTGATTTTATAACATGAATAGGCTACCTTAAGCGTGATATATCACAGTGCTTGAATATTTTTTGCACAACGTTTTTTTTTCGCGACGAAACCCAAACGACATTGTGGACATTGTTTCGGTGTTTCTGTGCTGTGTAATTTCGTGGCGTTCGCAGCTCGGTCAAGTTGTGTAGTTTACTCCGTTTGCTCACACAGTCTTATCGTCGAGCGATATACGGCCTGCCGCGAAAAAAAACTCTTTCCAGGACTTACGCTTGCACTTGCAGCAGAACCGAGCCACTGGTTGCAGCAGCTGCTGCTGCTGCTGCTGGGCGCCTTGGCAACCGTTCTTCCTGGGGCGTAGATTGTACGCTTACAGATGCTCCGCTGCTCTCGCTGGCTCGTTGCAGCCAGCTCTAACGCACCTGTAGTTCACTGATGAACGCAAACACAGCAACATTTTACTTCCACTCGCGTCGATATTCGCTCACTCGTCGTCCGCCCTTCTTTTATCACACGATATTGCAGTCTGTTTATGCTTCTTCTGTGCGGTTCTTTCTATACACGTGTGTCTGTTCTCTCTGTAATCACGCTGCTTGTTCTCCGCTCGACGACATCGCTTTCTTATCATAGAACGTACAAATGATCTTGACGTGTTCGATACTCTAAGCCTACTTGGCGTCGCCGTTCGTGTATGGCGCTCTTTATCAAACCCGTCGAGAAGGGGGAGTTTTTCCCGGGCCACGCGACGTTTAGGGGCCTCGCCGTCGCTGAAAAATATATAGTACACCAGATTGCGCCAATTTAAAAAGCAAAATTCACAAATTTTGTTCAGCGAAAATGTTTTCTTCGAGCCTCGCTGTGGCTCTCGCGTCCCTGCTCTTTATAATCTTGGAACCCCTAAAATTGCCTTCCAAGTAATCAAACTTAGGTGACTATGATACACCAGCGTTACAGCCAGACGTACAGACGGCAGACGCAGAGTGCAGACGCAGCCACAGACGTGGTGCCTGATAATAACTTGCACCTCGCGAGCCAACAGACGGACGGACGGACATTCAACTTTTGATGGCATGCAATAGCGTACTTTGCAAGTTTGCACTATACCTGCATCGCGCGCGTGGTAATTATATACAACGTGTTTTTAAAAATAATTTTTGCTTTACGTCTAAATCGTCATGTGAATACTGTGACTATATGACCGAAAATGGCTTTTTACATTTGCATTTCCTCCCGTTTCCATGCGGTCAATTCCCATTTTTTCCAATTTCTATTCATAATACCAATTCCTATTCCCATGAGATTTCCTTTGACCCTCTCTAATTTTCCGATTTCCATCTCCAATTTTGTTATCAATATTGTTATTTTCATGGGATTCCCGTGGGTGAGATTTTCATTCTTGCAGGGAATCTCATTCCCATGGTCATGTCTAACTGTGACCGTTGTGTTTACCACGCAGGTTGTGGACGGACCACGACAGCCGGTACCTGTATATGCTGTTTGAATATCTCTGCGGCGGCGAGCTATTCACCTATCTGCGCAACGCCGGTCAGTTCGCCGACAGCACGTGCCTCTTCTACGCCGCCGAGATCACGTCCGCTCTGGACTACCTTCACTCGCTGTCGATCGTCTACCGCGATCTGAAACCGGAGAACCTCTTGCTCGACAAGGACGGACACCTCAAGCTCACTGACTTCGGATTTGCCAAGAGGCTGGAGGACAGGTAAAATCTTTGCGGTGGTATAGCCTACATCAGACTAACGGATGAACAGATCAGCACACACACCTGTGTCATCTTTTTTGCACTTTTAAGGCGCGTACAGAGCGACGTAACTGAACTGAACTGACCTGAACTGAACTGGCACGGTTTATTTTCTGACAAACTGGCCATTGTGAAGCAGTAATGCATTACAGTAGGCACCGTCTAACGGCGTCATTGGCCTACGTAACAACGCCGACATACGCGTCAACCAATGACCAGTTGGCTCGCTCTGGTTGCCCATTGGTCAGTTTGTCAAAAACTAAACCGTGTCAGTTTAGTTCAGTTCAGTTACGTCGCTCTGTACGCGCCTTTAAACTCCATTTTTCTTTTTTAGAACTGAAGCAATACTGTTAAACTTCTACTTCTGTATGATGATTTGTGTCATTCTTTAGTTCGGTGTACGCAATTTGGTCAATTTAGCCTTCCATCTCTCCGGGGTAGGTAGATCAAGTAGACTTTCTGGGTCTGGCTGGGATTAAGGTGGGGCGCGTTTATCTGCGTTGGGTGGCAGGTAAACAATGTGGGATCCCATATGGTAGGTGACGTGCCGTATCTCTGCGATGAGTTAAGCTTTTATACCATGCAGCTTATACTTCTGACGAAAGTTTATCAGATGATATGGATGCTGTCACGCGGCTGTACGCAATACATCTATCAAACTGTCTGTTATATCACGGTGCCAGTTGCATGCAGCGCGCCAAGAATTCAGCCTGGTAAAGTGGTAGTGACATTATGAATGTGCGTGCTTCGTTTTAGTTACAGATAACCGACACAGCATTAGTGCGAATGATAACAGCGTGCTGCTGCTGCTGCTGTTACTGGAGCCCGATCTACAAGGTGGGCCAAAAAATGGCACAGTTTTTTTGTATACCTCATAACTTCACCAAATATTAACCGATTTTTAAAATTCTTTTATTGTTAAAATCAGGAGACAATTTGCAATAAAACTTTCACTATAAATCCTACCACACCCTAAGTGTGTCACTACACTACCTTGTGAAATGTCATTGTCTTAAAATAACAATTAAAACAAGACGACTTTTGTAACAACACATTTAAAAAAATTAACAACAGAAACAACGCGCTTGTTGTCTCAGTTATTGTCTAAAAATCACATCTTTACAGTTTTCACATCAAATTT
>Ga0209367_1003809_pt1 | contig 20635 bp, 16 predicted proteins | sample WorMetLIZISLAND2_FD_187412 | JGI IMG/M metagenome (GOLD analysis project Ga0209367, IMG submission 187412) | Marine gutless worms symbiont microbial communities from Max Planck institute for Marine Microbiology, Germany - Olavius geniculatus... ...
AGTCTATATCATTCACAAGGAGGCGCCACCGTCGCCAACGCCACACGCGCCTATGGCCGATGTGTATTATGGTCCCGATGGGCCGAGTCCAAGTGATATGCGATTTTCAAAACTATAACTACTGAACTGGAAATGCTGGAATTGCTCAAATTTCTTGTATTTTTTCAGGTCACTTCAGAGCCGCACGAACTCTTGACATTCGACCCCCACGTGGTTGCGAGTTACACGACTGTAGCTTTCTCGCTGTTATTGGATGAACTTCATAATACTGTTGTGTTTGTTTTTATTGGTGTATTTCCTGCAATGTTATAATTTCGTATTTGCTCACAGCAGTGTTTGATGCAAGTTTGATGCGTCTCATTAAATCAGTTATTCACTGTCCGTTTAAATTACGTTCTGTTAGTTTCGTGCCCCTTTGCATCAGATCCGGACGCCGCCACTGCTGGCGGCTCGTGATGATGCTGAGGCCGTGTCGATGTCGTCGATCGTTTGACAGCTGTTGCGGTCCTTTCGCTCATCAACTTCCTCTATTTTCATTCGAGACACGCCTACCCATACCCCCCCAGCCGCCTCATTTCTTCGTCACCTTGTGTGGCGTAACAATCAGAACGTTGGACTCACGATCAAACGGTAGTGACAACCGGTCGGTTGGGTCATTATCAAATGGTTAATACTTCGGTGGGTGACTAACTGTTTGCGGAAAGATAAACCAACAAGTTTAACTCAGCCTTCCATCCCTCCCAAGTAGGCGAATCAAGTGCCGTCCTGTCTGGCTGAGATTAAAGCGGAACGCGTTCACCCATGCTACGTTGGGTCGAGTGGCAGGTAACACTGTGTGATTCCATGTGGCAGGTGACGCTTCTTAGCTCTGTGACTCCTTTGACTCTTTTCTTGATGGAAAACGATTCATCCCCATTCCGCCAACAAAAAGTACATACATACAGTGCATACGTCGGTTGTGTCGCTATCACGGCGCGGCAAAGTTGTAAAGACTATGACAAAACAAAGCTGCCCTTTCTTTACGCAAAATTTTTTGGTATCGCAGGTAGTGCCATAGCCAGGTTTATTAACTTAACAAAGCTGTCATAATTTTATCATCACTATTCTCTTTTAGAACTGGCGCTCCTTCAGTAGGCCTATCGATAGGCTACTCAGCAGTAATGAGCACATAAAATACAAACCGTATACAATCTTTTTATTATTGGTACCATTTTAAACTAAAATTTTACATGCAGTGTATCAGTACAAGTTGATCTTCGTTAAATCCCCTCAGATCGGTTTTCATTTATTTTAGTGCTCTTTCGTTGATTGTGATCTCACGTGGTCAGTTAAGCTTTAGATTATCTGCCTGCAAATGTGATAGGCGGGATCATAGGCCTAATCAATTACTGTTTCGCAATCGTGTGAAGGTTTAAGATAAGGAGTTCGCTAAACGTATAATACGCGTGGTTGTTAAGTCAAAAGACTCGCTCATTCAAACCACTCAGCTTTTGAAAACTGTAACATGAAAAGAAGGCAAAAGTTTGTCGTATCTGAGATATACGTTACACACTAGGCATACTTGTTAAGATCAACGCAAAATTACGACGTCTTGTTGCGCGCTGTAAACAAGCACTTAATTTGAATTCGTGAATCTAGATTTGCAATTCTCCACTAACGTTATTATTTACACTTAGAATGTAAGATATTTATATGCCTATTATATTCGTGTAAGCTATTTTACATACTACAGAGCTATTGTGGCTATTAGCCTACTCCGAACTTCATTGCACCATATGTGTTTTGAACTTCCAGTGAGTGTATAATGTATATGCTGGACAATCAGGTTTCAGCACTGAATATGGATACAAAAATCTAGCCACAATACTACATAATACAACAATGTCTCCAAAAATTCTTAAAATTGGCTAACATGATAACGATGTTCTGCGCAAAAACAAACTAATAATAAACTAAGTTGCGCGTGATGTATTTTCATCTAGTTCAAAACAATACTATGAACACTAACAATAAATATATGCTATTTACAGTACAGCACGTATACTGTAATACTGACACTGTAGGCCTAAACTGCTGCAATGTTAAGGCCTCAGATTGAAAATTGAGCCTATATAAAAACAGTCTTAATTTTCAATCCGATAAGCATCGAAATAATAGAAAATGTCGTTTCGGGGGTCTTGTAGTTCCAAAAGTTCCTTGACCGATTTTCCGAAAGAAAATGCTATAAAACATAGCAAATGACTCAATATGCTGGAGTTAACAAAATGCTATGAACAGCTCAAAACTAACTCGCAACGAACTATATGCCTAAATGAAAGTAAATTGGCTAGAGCCTATACCACAACTCGAATCACATTAAAACATAGTCCGAATATAATCACAAATACTGAGGGCACCAAACGCATAATAGCGTTGTCGTCACTCGTCAGCATAAAGTGTCAATTCGCTCGAATTTCGATCCCGTTCGGTTGGTCACTGAGCAGCTGGCGAAACAGCGCGTAGCGCGCGTATTGACATGCATGCACGCGGACCTTTATTGCTACGGTAAATCATGTGCGATATCGCGACGCTGCTTGTCAACGAATCTGTCTCCTCCGAAGACCGAAAAATGACACTAATCTCTGAATGAGCGTAGACCAGCAGTCCGAGGCGGAAAAATTCCTTGTTTCCCTTCTGACTAAGGCGCGAGTGTGTGTGAGCTAGTGTCGCCGCTATCAGCGACCGTCTCAGCGGCTTGTTCCGTGTACTTCTCGGCTGCTTTAATGTCCTCCTCGTCGTCGTAGTAATATTCAACATTGTCGTCGTTATAGTCGTCATCGTACTCGTCGTTGTCGTCGTCTGGTGGCGGACATCTCAGGCACAACGACTCACCTTTGCCGTAGTCAAGGCACGTCGCTCCAATGCACTGCAGATAAGTAAGCAAAACATGTACATGAGTAGCACATCATTATTTACAGCATAAAACAAATTAACGTGAATGCAAAACGTAAGCAAACTTGGCAAAAGACGAAATCGGTACAGCAAATCCGCACAACTCCTCGTTGTTTGTATTACGGTTTAAGCACGGAGCACGAATGTAACAGATGACAGACAGACCAATGGCTACAAAGATGAATGGTTACTACCCTTAAACGTTGATAAATGTAAAGGTATGACGTTGACGTCAAACATTACTAAGGACACATCGTATAGAGTTAATATTAAAGACAGTATACATACTATACAAAAGGTCGATTGCATCAAAGATCTTGGAATACTGATTGATTCACAATTAACATTTAAAGATCACATTCAAGATAAAATTAATAAAGCATACAGTATGATTGGTTTACTTAAAAGAAATTTTATCAATATGGATTGTAAAACTTTTATTTTACTATACAAAGCATTAGTTCGTCCTCATCTTGAATATGCAAATTCTGTCTGGTCACCTTATAAAAGAAGTGATACAGAACAGATAGAAAAAATTCAGAAGAGAGCTACCAAACTCGTTATTACTTTACGAAAGTTGCCATACAAAAACCGTATGATATCATTACAGTTGCATACACTAAAATACAGAAGATTGCTTTGTGACATTCATTTTTAAGATTGTGAATGATATTTATGACGAAAAAGTTGCACCTATATTACGCTTCAATAAGACTTCAGTAACTAGAGGCAACAAATTTAAATTGTATAACCAAACTTTTAGTCACAATTTTAGAAAATGTTTTTTCTCAGCACGTATTGTAAATATCTGGAATAGCTTACCTAATTGAGTAGTTGATGTTCAGTCAGTCGATTTATTTAAGGTGCAGCTTGATAGATTTTGGGCAGAACAAGAAGTTATGTATGATTGGAAATCTGAATTAGCCGGAACCGGAGATAGATCGGAGTATGTCAAAAAAAGTGATTAGATTATTAGTATAATTTATTACATCATGATACGGATATAGAGGGACTTTTAGTGCCTGCATACGTTTATCTCCATTACTGATTACTGATTACTGATAATCTCTTCTGTCAGAAATTTACAACTTTCTGCCTTTTCTGCTTTTTTAACCAACAATGCCATTTTGTACATACTGTTTTCATGAACACTGTAATTTGAGTAATGCTATTTTACTAAGATATTAGCATTTGCCATAGGCAGACATTTTGGTAATTTGTGCCATTTTTATGTGAAATTTGTATATTACAGTGTTCACATACAATGCAGTTATGTAATTCTTCCACTTACAGTACAGTGCCTTTTCTGCCATTTGTTAACAGCCACCATTTTTTGTTATTTTGTGCAATCAAAGCCAAATGTCAGTATGACGACCGCATAATGTCAGCACTGGGCTGACATTATTTTGGTTTTATGGTATTTTTATGCATTTGCGTGTTTTTTTATGTACTTTTTATGAATGTGCTGCCTGCTTAATGCTTATTGCTTATTGCTATCTTGTGCAGCAATGATGTAAAGTGTTATGAGACAGAGTTGAACACAGTTCATTGTCTGGCATCAGTCATTTGTTTTCACATATTTTAGTGTAGAATATTGATATTTATATAAGATATTTATACCTGCTAATGTTCTCACCTCGTTCTGCTGGTTACTTGTGGAGTGAACACAGTTTCAGCATCATCTTGATTTTGTATACTGAACCAGTGAACCAGTATGCTTTTTCCAAATATTTCACTGTAGAAGCATATTATTTAACTTATATTTTAGGTTGCATTTAGACTGCAACATTATTTCTTGTGTAAAATATAGCTTACTGCACTGCATTTAATACACTGATACTATTAGATTGGTGTGTTATAATTGTATGCTGTAAATGCTTATCTATTATTGCATGTCTGGCATGGCTGATGCATAGTGAAAGGGCCCATCAGATTTTTGTCTATAACTTTATGCTCCAAGCTGGGATCAATGGGGCAACTTGTACAATGATTCTGCATAAAATTACCTTTCCAATGATACCAAATATGGCTTGTAGCCAATTTTGTCCCGGTATGTTGTAAAACTGTCCCTCTAACACTACCGGCCGCACGTGTGCGGAATGCGGATCGCTAAATTTTGAGTCTGCGTCACTTCGCGGTGTTTGACCAAGGTTCTGCATTTGCATCCGCAATAACAGAGAAATGTTGCATTCGCTGTCAGTCCACATTCACACTGAGGCCAGTAAGCCCATAGCAGATCACGGTTCACCAGTTCCACTAAGTGACAAAATATCGGCTGTAATGGGCTTGTTAATGGGTAATGAATTTTGCTGAACAAAACAGAAATTAAACGTGGTTTCTAAAGTCCGTTGGCTGTTAATAAAAAATACACTCATCATGTAGCATGATCCGCGTCAGTTCGCGTCCGCAAATTCTGTCTACCTTTGATTCGCTGTCAGTCCACATCTGCCAAAAATCCTATGGATCTGCATTCTGCATCCGCAGTCCGCGCATCTCTGGTACTGGTCGCATCAGCACCAAATACCAACTACTGATGCAAGTGCAGTGCATACTGGCTGGAAACGGCCTGCTCACATAACCATGGACTGAGACAAGGCAGAGGAAATGAGAGAGAGAGAGAGAGAAAGTGTTGAGAAGGAAGAGCTAACGTTAATATATAGTAGGAAATAAGGTTCAAAATCCAGTAGTGCAGATAATCTGATGGTTGGTTGCATTTTCTGGCTGTGGTAATAATGAAAACTAGAAAGCAATCATAGCTCGCAGGTACCTCTTCCAAGGCAATGCTATTCGCCAGGTGGCGTCACCATATTCACTTTGCCAGTGGTTTCGCTTATGCCCCCTTTAACGCAATGGTAACAAAAATTTCAAAGTGATCCAGAATCCAGGATTCCCACCGGATCACTCCCAAAATTGAATTACTTGTAGCTTATACCATGCCCGACATTCCCTCAAAATTTCAGAAAGTTCCGTCCATAACTTTTTGAGTTATCTTGCTAACACACAGACAAACAAACAAAAACCGGCAAAAACATAACCTTCTTGGCGGAGGTAAAATTAATGATGACAAGGTATCATAGCATATGGATGGTTGCCTTATGCTGTCAGTGCAATAGAATTAAATACATGGGTATGTGTTGTCAGATATTCATTAACAATGAGTTTGTGAACTCCATCAGTGGGAAAGTCTTTCCAACTGTGAATCCAGCAACCGGAGAGAAAATCATCGATGTACAGGAAGGAGACAAGGTCAGATATCTATTGAGCTTTCATTAATATCTCTGAGTGTACCGAAGCCACCAATACTACTGATGACATGAGTAAGCACAGGCAAAAGCCATGTAACGCTTACTATCACAAATAACTACTTAAATTAACTTTATGTTTCCGGTTGCAATTCGCATTTAATATAATTTTTGAACTGATTTACTGTAGTGCAATTAACACACACATTAGACAGTGCATTATAACTATCAATAACTCTGTTGCTAGAAACAAACTTTCTCACATCTAATCTACTGCATTTTTTATGTGTTACAAGGATAACAATAACGTTTAGTAATAGTGGTGATAATAAGTAGTACTGGTAGACTGTAGTACAATAAATTGGCAATGGTTGCAGTTGTAGTTTATTCATAGAGTACAACACAGACATAGCTTCAGAGGCAGTGCAGAAACAGCGATTTACATATATACTACATTTTTTATAGTATGTGTTGTCTAGAATTTTACAACCTAAAATGTAACTCACTTAGCATACTTCGTCTTAATTTTCTTCCGCAGAAGGTTTAAAGGTTAAACACATCTGTATTTTTGTGAAAATGAATTGTAGAGCTGTGGAGCATATCATGCCTTACGGTAGCCCCAGCCTGGCAGCCAGTACTCAAGTTTTATATCTACTACGGAGGTGTGGCTCGGTAGTCTAACGGTAATGTGCCAGACTTGTAATCCTGAGGTCACTCAGGGGCGCAGGTTCGAATACGCATCAGGACACTGCCGGGTAACGACCTTAGGCAAGTTGTTCACACACATGTGCCTCTGTCACCAAGCAGTATAATTTGGTAGGTCTGGTCAAAGGGCAGTGATGCCCCGAGGCTGGGAAGGTAACCGTAGGTCTGGCGTCGCACTGGCCATGCATCGCGGACTCAAGTGGTTTATCCACCTACGGGCTCAACAGCCGCGAGTGGGAGATGAGCACCCCACCTACGCCCCAGCTGGGGCATGGTTCCCTTTACGGAGGAGGGATAGGAGATGACTGTTGATTTGGGTGGTTGGTTACATACTGAGATAGTGTCCACCGTCACTAGTCTCTTTGATAGCAACCGGATTGGTAGTCAAACCCACTGCTTCATCATATAGTTAATTTCAGCTGTTATGCCACGAAACCACATTACCAATACATTTGATGTTGTATGCCTGATTCAGGTGGATGTTGAGAAGGCCGTAAGTGCTGCCAAGGCGGCATTCAAACGTGGCTCCGTCTGGCGCCAGATGAATGCATCGGGACGAGGACTTCTGCTGAACAAGTTGGCCGATCTCATTGACAGAGACCGGGCATATATAGCTGTATGTTCATTCCTGTATGATATTAGAATCAACGTTGCACACTCGCTTTTTGTTTAATCGGCAACTTCGGTGGAGTTATTCAACATGATGCCAGTCGCAGGATCTATTCATGAATGTACCCCGATAATATGAAAGCGTACATGATATATGGAGAAGTTCATAATGTAAAAGTCAGAAGCAGAAAATGGCATGGAAAGGAGATGAAATATAAGAGAAATACGCCAACACACACAGGTGTGGATTCGGGCTATAAAAAATGTTATAACTGAATGAATTTTACTACCATGCAAGTCACTAATGGTTTGCGATTTGACTCGCAATTTTGATATTGAAATTTTTGGGTCGGTGGATTTTTTCCTTAGGGTATGCAGCAGTCTTGAAATAGAAATTTAGTCTAAATTTTCTGCTGAACCGTATGGTACTGTTGTCATAGGGGTAGCGGTAAAGAATAAAATACATCAAGAATACACATTATCTATTGGTCAATGTGTGCACATTTCAGAGTTTGGACACTTTGGACAATGGAAAGACTTTCAAAGATGCCGTTAATGACGTTAAAAATGCAATTAGTGTTGCCAGATACTTTGCCGGTCTGGCGGACAAGGTCGTTGGACAGACCATTCCGAGTGGTAATTCTGATCTAGTTCAATTGGCATTCTTTTTGCTGTTTTCCGAATTAGGTTTTGGTTAAGTGTAAAATAAAAATGCTTCACAGCTTTTTTTGTCCGCCTGGAAGCAATAGCTTTCGGAGCGGGTTTATGTTTTGCTGGTGTTTATTTCTTTTTTCCTCGTGTAATCTTCGAGCTCCGTCGGCTGATTGCCGCGAAATTTTGCACGATACTCAGAAGTGTGTTCAATTTTATAATCCTGGTCCAACATTTTTTGGGGCCTCCCAAAAAAAAATTTTAGGGGCCAAAAACATGCAAAATTTGGCCTGATTTCGGACGACTTTAAAGTTCGGCGGTGAATATCTTCGGAACGGATGAAGGTATTCATAATCAGTGAGTTACTTGATCTACCCCCAATTCATCCGGCTTCAGTGAAAAAAGCCCAATGAACTTTGGTCCACTAATTGCGGAGATCTCAATGTGGAATCATACCCACCCAGATTGACTTTTTGGAAGACCATATTTTGGCCCCTGGGGGTGCTGCGCCCCCAAATTTTCACACGCGCTAGAGAATGACCAAGTCTTACTAGCGCACCCCCCACCAGGGACTGGGCCCCCTTACAATTTTTTTCAAAGGGGGTCAAAAATTGGCTTAAAATTTCGCGTATGAGCCTCAAGATCTTCGCAGCTAGGGGGTGTGGCCTAACTAAACTTTGTTACGTGATGTGCCACTATGTGGGGTGATAACCCTGATACAACTTTTAGGGGGCACCACCCCCTTAAAATTTGGGAGGGCAAAAATCGTTCAAAACCTGGTTCAATTTCAGACAACTTTCGACTTTGACTGCGAATGTCTCTGAAACGAAGCGAGCTGTCAAAAAGTGGAATAGCAAGTGATGAAATACAGCCAATCGCCTGTTGAACAAAAAAAATGTGAAATTCGGTCTACTAGCAAAAAAGTTCTTTTGTCTCATTCCAACCCGCTGAAAGTCAGCACTGTGCGTGATTTTCGACAATTTTACACTTTGATCGGTAATATTTTGGCCCCTAGGGGGTGCTGCACCCCCAGATTTTTACACGTGGTAGAGAATGATCAAGTCTTACTAGCACACCCCCACCGTGGTCAGTCGTCCCCCTTACAATTTTTTTAAAGAGGGGTTTAAAACTGGCTTAAAATTTAATGTATTAGGCACAAGATCTTTGGAGCCAGGGGGATTAGCTTTATGATACTTTACCAAAAATTTTATTTTTGAAAAGTCAGGGAAAATGATCTTTGATCATGCAGACTGCAGATAACTGATTTTTTGCATCTCCAAATATTAAAAAGCAGGCAGATTTGCAGCATCCATTGAACATCCAAAAGCTAGAAGTGTTTCAGCTTTAAGGGGCTTTGCCCTCTTGATCCCCAACCAGGGCCTCTGTCATTTGAATATTGCTCTATTAATACTATTTCTTTACTTAGTACCATTTATGACATTTGTGCAATATGGTTATTGTTCTGATAATGTCAGAGAAATTGTCATTCCATGACTGGAAAAGTCTGGATAAAGTCTGAGAATTTTGCTACAGAAAACCTGTAGGAACCCTGACTCCAGTACATCATTAATAATTTTATGTGCAGCTCTAATGATCAACATTTTATGCAATGACATAAGTTCTGATGTCAAATATGTGTCATGTTTTGTATAAATTGACACTATTTATGGGTAGTTTACTTTGTATGGGTTGGATAAATACACCATCTGCACAGAAACTACGAATGAAATTCACAGGTAATTCGTACTTGCGTCCGTGTGAAGACGCCTTTGTAACAGAAAACAGTGTATAGAAAAGATAAGCTTCATTTACTTTGATTTGATGTGTATTCGTTGTACAACTTGCTATACTACATGTCTGCAACAAATTGAAATTCTACAGCAAATCCATATCTTTACTACATGTCAAGAAGTTGTACAACTTGTTGTATGACTCATGACATGAAGTAGTGGAGTATGGGTCTTAGCTTGCAAAGTGTGGCTTGGTGCTGTAATGGTGGCGTATCGGACTGGTGACAGCGAAGTTGCTTTTTCAACTTTTGCCTGGTGCACTGCCAGGTAACAACTTTGGGTAAGTTGTTCACACACATGTGCCTCTCCTCACCAAGCAGTATAATTTGATACCGGTCAAAGGGCGGTGATGCCCCAAGGCTGGGAAGGTAACCATAGGTCTGGCATCGCACTGGCTATGCGTCACAGACTCAGTGGTCTATCCAACTATGGGCTCAAAGGCCTAACGAAGGGAGATGGGCACCCCGCCTACGCTCCTTGTGGGGTATGGCATCTTTATCTTTTCCTACAATCGGTGAGTGGTTGTTGTTTGTTTGCGTGTAATTTTAGATGGGAATTTCTTTTGTTACACTCGACGTGAACCGGTTGGAGTCGTTGGAGCTATCACTCCGGTACGTGTCCTTCAGTTGTGTACAAGTTAGAGAAGTAAATTGTTGAGTTTTGTCATGTCCACACCAAGTATTGACTGTCCGACCGTCAAAGCTCTTTCACTGGCATATTTTTCTGACGGTTTTCAGTGTATTCATCATTTTGTCAGGCCCGTCGAGATCCACAGCAGGGCTCGGGAAAACATTCTTGCGGGGCCGCTCAGGGGAGAAAATTTTTGAGCAACGTCGGGGCCTCTTAAATGTTGCAGGGCCTGGAGTAACTTACCCTTCTACCCTGTCTTCTCAACAGGCCACATCCGAAGTGCAACTCTGGCTTACACTAAGTATATGTTAAATTTATGTAAAAAAACTATTCAGTTTATATAGGCTACAGTGTAAGGGTGACATCGTAGTTGTAGATATAAAACAGCACAAATCACAATTTAATAATTCAAACTTTACTATTACACAGTCAGCATAGTTCTTCTGACATTGTGTAATGGTGATGTTTGAATTATTAAATTGTGATTTGTGCTGTTTTATATCTACAACCACAATGTCACCCTTACACTGTAGCCTATATAAACTGAACAGTTTTTTACATAAATATTTGCAGTTTTATTGCCGTTGGAAGTAATCTGGAGGTGAATAAAATCTGGCAGTAGAATAACCATTGCAACTACTACGACAACTACAGTTACTTCTATTTCTACTTTGACTATAAGTAACCCTTACTTTACTATTACCATACTCTACCCATACCATAACTTACCTTACCCCTATTGCTACCACAACCCTACGCCTACACTACCACTATCCTACCCATGTCTCTACTACTGCTACTGTGATGGAAGTCACATTTTTGACAAACTGCATTAATAATTTAAATTGACCCAACACTAGCACCCAAGTTGTCTGCTTGCGTCATCATGGATACTATCAACTTCCGCTAAATGTAGTGACTCAAAATCCGCCTGTTTTGTCTCCAAACTTTACTTTTCACCAGTATTTTATTTATTTTATTGTGCGTAAAGTAAATTTAAAATTGGTTTTATTTTGGAATACGGGCTAGTTTGCTTAGTACTATGGGTCTACTATCAATTTACGTTCAAAGCGGAGGGGTGTTCTATCTCGCTTTAAGCAGCTGTCGAATTGGAAGATTCTGTCACTAACTTTTAGAACGAGATACTAATCTAACATCTGATTAGTTGATTATAGCAATGTTAGAAAATGTATAAATGTTTTTGTTGGTAGATAATAACGATTTTTCATATATTCAACGTATGATTTTTGTGTGGGTGCGTATGTGCGCTTTCAAATAATTGCGCACCCGCACTGTCCATAACTAGAGCTGTTAAGGCATTAATTTTTTAATGCATTAACGCAGTGCATTAATTTTTTTAATGCATTAATTAACGCATAAATTAACGCACCCAGTCCCGTCGAGAGGGAGAGTAGAGGGATAAGTTATCACAGGCCTTGCGACGTTTGAGGGGCCCTGCCTGTCTAATATAGAAAGTTAGAAACACATTTTTAAACGTATAATCAACAATAACTGACGTCATAGGTAGCATAGAAATCTATTAGCATGTTATCGAAAATCGAAATAATTATTTATTTACAGTAGTGATGGAACGAAAACTACAGTTTAGTTACTCGAATTCATTCGATTGTGAAATAACCACAGTTTAACGGAAAATTTCAACTTTTGCTTCACAAAATTTAGTAAATTAACATAAATTTACGTATGTGCGTTATTTTTCTAATGCGCGTTAATTTTTTTATCGCGCGTTAATTTATTAACGCATTAACACGTTAATTAACGCGTCAACTGTGACAACTCTATCCATAACAAAATAAACTGATCTTGAAAACACCCCCATCTGATGCAAAGATCTTTGATGGCAACGAGGGTCGCTTGGGAAAAAATTCGGTTGGCAGCATTTGATGGCCCATCCCGAAAACCCCCCTATTGACGCAAAAATCTTGCAGATATCTCTTACACAGACCGAGTTAGAGCCAATTTTGTCCCAAATTACATTGCCGTGGCAACAGGGGTTGCCAGGGGAGAAATTTAAATGACACCATCGGATAGCCAAGGGCCGAAAATAGGGGGGTTGATGCAAACAGTGCGCAATTATCTTTTAAGGGGGCCGATTTATGGCCTATTTTGTCCCAAATTTCGTTGCCATGGCAACGGGGGTCTATCAGGGGTAAATATAAATCACACTGTTAAATTGCCCAGTTCCAAAAACCATACCTTAGAACCATAAATTACGACTCTGTCTTATACATAGCCGGAGTTATGATGGTTTAAAGCATTGTCTAATTTTCCCCATAGGCGCCGTTGTAATTTTTGATATTTTTGTGAATAAATAGGTTAAAATGTTGAATTTAAATTTTGTAACCCCCAAAAGGCACTTCCTTGCGCGAAACCATGTCGTACGAGCCATCATGCGTTAAAATCAATTCAGTCGTTTTTCCTGTAGAGAACGGCAAGAAAAAAAGGGAAGAGAAACAAAAGTACAAAAAGTCACGCAAGCGTTATATTTCACCTAGTCGTGGGGAAGCCCCTTGTAAACAGATTTTCACCAAATTTTGCATATCAGGAGATATGCCAGACGTAATCATCTGTGCAGATTTTGGTTCGGAAAAATTAAGGGGTTTGGGATATACGGAGGGTCAAATTTTGGGTTCTCCCATTGAAATGGCTGGTCAGCCTTACAACAGTGCTGCGCTACCGCGCAGCCTGTGATGTAAATGTCAGAAACTAGAGGTTACTAAGTATGTGGTGAATAAAGGTCTGTATTAATCACATTATTTATTACCTCAGAAATGAAATTAGCGAACACTTTTAACAGTCCGAGTCTATCAATGCTATTCATATCTCAGTTCGTACTTGGTGTTCACTCTTTTTATGGCATGCGAGATACACTGCTGTCATCAGATGCTAATCTGCTGGCATTTGTATTTTACGAGGTAGTGTAGCAGCATAGCTAGTGGTTGTTTGATGTTTGCCGTTATGCAGTGGAACTTCCCATTCTTCCTGGCCGTGGGCAAGGTAGCTCCAGCAGTGGCTGCTGGCTGTACAATGATTCTCAAGCCTGCGGAGCAAACTCCGCTCTCTGCTATTTATCTTGCTGCACTCGTGAAAGAGGTTGGATATCAGCTTGAACTGTGTTTGCACTGGAAGCTTTTATGTGTAGACATGATGAGATTTGATGCATGCCAGAATTTGATGACTTTAGGTCATTGTAACATGTTTTCTTGCTGTAATAACAAATAGTATAACAATATGAAATTTATATCGTGCCATGGAGTCCAAAGATGTTACTATGGCATGGTCTCCATTTGTCTGTCTATCTGTCACACTTGCACACTTTGCAAAAGCCATTGGACATTTGGCAGAGATACTCATCTCACTCAAGTATGATTGTATTGGACAGGGGTCCTGGTGCCCACAAAAGAAGACATTAAGTGTCATAACCCCCTATCTTTAACGATGCCTGCACACGCGGTGTCAAAGATAGGCACCCCCCTAAAAAGTGGTTATTTTTCCGATATTGGTTTGTCCAGTGTTAAAATGGTTGCAGATAGGCACAGACATGCTGCTTATCATAACAAGCACTGGTGACCTGCTTTTAGTAGTATCAACATTGATGACCTTGAATGACCTCGAACCCCAAAATAGAGGCTTTTATTTGTTTTTTTTGCGATTTGCTGCTGCAGAAGAGTGAATTGCGATGCAGTGGATGGAGATGGACCAGGACAACTTGCGAACAGGAACTGCTATAGACTCTCGCACGTCTCATGAGCATTAGCTCATATTTCTTGTATTATTCAGTTTTTAAAACGTTTGCTGATTACAGGTTGGCTTCCCACCAGGAGTGATAAATGTAGTGCCCGGCTATGGACCAACAGCTGGCGGTGCACTTGTAGAGCATCACGATGTCAACAAAGTTGCTTTCACCGGATCCACGGAGGTATGATCCATCAGCACCCTATCGTAGCTACTCAAGCTGTCTAGTGATAAGTTTTTTGATTCTTGTTCATTTTGTCAATTATCTTAATCACTCATTGATCACAGCATGGTTTTTTTGCTGATGGGTGTGATGCAATGGCAAAAGGCCATTTCCGACCTGCTGATAAACGTTTGCTTGTAGGAGGAAATTGAATTTTTGGGCCAACCACTTAGCTGTAAGCTTAAGGTCGGTCCTTTATCGTGATTGTTGTTTATCTGTCTGTCATTCGTCATGGATGTACTGTGGTTAAATGGTGCAACATAGGGCCTAGGTTGCTATTGATTACTAATAGGAAGTCGCATATTGGCTTACAAATGACAAATAAATCGATGAACTTGAATGACTTTGAAGTATCATGTACTGCACTATGGTAACGGAAAACTGGCCATATCTCAGAAGCGGTGAAAGATATGGCCTAGGTTACTATTAATCACTAACAGGAAGTGGCATACGCCCTGTCAGATTAGGTGGATATCATTGACCTTGGATGACCTTGAAGGCTGTTACGCATTATTGCAGCCAAACGGTGTGAGATAGGGCCTATGTTGCTATTGGTCACTAACAGGAAGTGGCATATGCCTTTTCAGATGACATAAAAGTCATCAATTTTGGATGATTTTTAAGGTCAGTGGCAACCAGTACAGTCAGTCCCACCCTAGCGACAGCCGGGCTTCTTGTCTGTCAAGTCTGAGTCATTTTTTGTTCAGTGTGGGATGTCTGGTACATTGCCAATTGCACTTCATGCTAGTGTTACTGAGATTTATATAACATGTAATGTCATTATACTTAGTTTTTACTTACTTAAGTTACTTGTTTAGGTGGGACAGCTGATTCTGGCTGGATCAGCTAATACTAATCTGAAACGCGTGACGCTGGAACTCGGTGGAAAAAGTCCATTCATCATCTTTCCAGATGCTGACCGTGAGTTTTTCACGTTGGCTTTATATGTTTATTGTACGTAGTTTATTGGTTTTAGTTACATTTATGCATTTTTGTGTTACACCGCCCACCAGTGTGCCTTTAGTTGCCACTTGCAGCATAGTTTTTATGTTGTTCATTTACCTATGCATCCGTCTTTCATGTTCTAACCGATATCTGCCTATGCAGCGATGTATTTTTGCCAACCTTGAGACAAAGATAAAATGGTTAGAATGTGGCCTCAGAAGTTTAAAGGTCGAGGTAACACCATTAGTTACCGCAGTGATATTCAACCCGGTGAAAGAACTTTGAAAATCGGTCAATAATTGGCGAAGATATGGACAGAAGTAAAGTGACACATTTTTTCTGGCCCGCGCTGTAGTTATGTGTTCGTTGTATTAGTGTCGTAGTTGCACATTCTGTAATAGTATTGTAGTAGTTATTTTGACTGTTGTAGTTATTTGTTTGTTGTAGTGGTGTCCTAGTTGTTTCGTCTCTAAAGCAGTGATGTGGTAGTTGCTTGATCTGTTGTAGAAATGTCGTAGTTAGTTATAAGCTGTAATTTTGTATTAGTTACATGGCAGGTGTAGTAATTGTTTGGTGTGTTGTAGTGGATGAAGCAGTAGAAGGCTCTCACCAATCAATCATGTTCAACATGGGTCAAGTCTGCTGTGCTGGGTCACGTACTTATGTCCATGAGTCGATCTATGACGAGTTTGTCAAGCGAAGTGTCGAGAGGGCAAAGAAACGCACGACAGGCGACCCTTTCAATGCTGCAAATGAAAACGGACCTCAGGTACAACTGGAGTCACTCGTTCACTCACTTTCTCGTTCAGTTGCAAACAGCCCTTGGCTTGTTGCTTGTCTGATGTGGCAGTTTATCTGGGGCCAACTTTTCGAAATTTTTTAGGAAGATGTTTGGAAGACTTGTTTTCCAAAGAAAGTATGTAGATTTTCGAAACTTCTTTGGAAAATATTTTTGGAAGAATTTGAGAAGATCTTCGAAAGAAGATTTTGAGAAAGGGTGCGCAGTTTTCGAAACTTCTTTGGAAACTTCGTAGGAAGAATTTAGGCAAATATATAGGAAAGCACTAACCTTGTCATACACGGAGAAAGCTGTGTAATAAAACGAAATTTGCAAAAAAGTACACCGTGTTGACACTTAGTTTAGACATCATATGTGACGTCATAGGTTTTTGCGTAATGCTGCAGTATAATCAACAATGAGTAAGTAAAGAAAATTGATGTTTGGTCAACTTAAAAAACGAAGCGGTGTGTGAAATGCGTTTCTCGTGGACGTGCTAAGATAAGAAGTTTTCCGAAGAAGTTTTCTTAAGAAGTCACATGGTCGGTATAAGCGCATCTGATTGGTTGAACTAGTTTAGGAAGAAGATAAGAAAAGAAAAAGTTCTTTGGAAACGCAAAGAAAGCCGTCGAAAATTTGGATAAGAAAACTTTTTTGGAATTCCTAAATCATCTGACATAGAAAATGTCTTTGGAAAATGTCTTAGGAAAGTTTCGAAAATTTTGCCCCTGAACTTTGTAAGTGAAGTTAGTCAGTGTACTTGTAACTGGACAAAGAATGACATCACAATACGCTGCAGTTCAATGAATAGAAACGTCTTCAGTAGTTGGTAAGTTGCTAAGAGCTTGTGTTACACTGTTGAATTCAACTGACAAATTGTTCCAGTGCTGCAGTCCAACTACAGTGAAGCTTCCGTAACTGATTTGTGATCGTGTCCTTAGCATCAGCATGGAATGCTGTGCCACATGACATTAACATTGCAATATTTCTTCCAGTTTTTCAGTGATTTAGCCAAGTCCTCCTAGTTTTTGTTCCACGTCCCCGTCACAAAGGTCCATGTCCATGTTACGAGTCTTAAGTCCAAATCCTGAAAAATGACATACACTTGAGGCCACTGCTAGACTTGTGCTACATTATTGCATTTTTTCCTCTCATTCTTTGTTCTTTTTTTCAGTTTCTAAATGCTGATCTTTGCTTTGGTTTGCATTTTTTACGTAATACATATGTCTGCTCCTACCATTTAGAACTTGCTGCTTTACAGTGTCTACTGTTTACCTGTATGAATCCCTAGTAACATTTCGGACAGACCTTAAGAAATTTTATTTTTTATGTGCATTTTTTGTCACTTACCTATCATGTCAGATTGATTGTTTTTGACATTAGCACCATGTAACTCAATCTACAGACCTCCTGACTTACTTTGGTTTGGCTTGATAGCATAACAGTTAGGATGTTGCACTTACGATTGAGAGATCTTGGCTTACTCTCGATCGGGTTGCTCTCAACTCGTTTGACTGTGTTTGAAGGTGGACGACGTACAGATGGATAAGATCCTGGAGCTGATCGAGTCTGGCAAGTCACAAGGAGCCAAGCTGATGTGTGGAGGAAAGCGCATTGGAGACAAGGGTTACTTCATTGAACCGACCGTCTTTGCTGATGTTAATGCCAGCATGCGCATTGCTCAGGAAGAGGTTCTTTGGCTCATTTGTTTAATGCAATGTGCAGTAATGTATAGCATGTAAAGTAATAGCAGTTATAATGCAATAGTATACATTATTGAGCGAACCATCTTTGCTGATGTCAATGCAAGCATGCGTATTTCTCACGAAATGGTTCTAAGCGAACCATCTTTGCTGATGTCAATGCAAGCATGCGTATTTCTCACGAAATGGTTCTACTGCTGATATATTTATTTGCTGTAATGCAGAATGATGATGATGATGATGAAAGACGAATTAACTTTGGCATGGCGTTAAGTCCTAAGACTACAAGGACACGTAACAATAAGCCTAAACAGTGAAGTCACGTAATAGTAGTCAGTGCAATGAGACGTTGTTAGTCATGATTGTAAGACCAGGCAAAAAGTTCAGTTTTTAGTCTGCTGCAGAAAACTTGCAACGACGGAGACGAATGGACCGACTCTGGCAGACTGTTCCAGACCGATGCAGCAGTCGCTGGAAAGGTGCAGTCGCCAATGGTAGAACGCACAGTGCGTGGAACGGAATGACTGTAGTACAATTGCATACTGCTGTGTAATTACTCTCCAACGAGGACATCAAGGGCATGTGCTTTTGACTTGGTTTTTGGAGGGATCGGGCATGGTCCAAAAAAGAAGTGATTAGATTTCGTTGGTGCTTTAAATCATTTTGTTTGCCTTGGTTATCCGAGGTCACTCTATCTGTCTGTGAATAGAGGTTGTGATTTGAAATGATATATTTGGTGTGATATGTATTTATATTGTATTCAGTAAAAATGTGCCAAAAAATTTTTGTTGCATATCTTTGCTTGATATTGACAGATTTTAATAATTCTGCCACGGACACTCTGTGGAAATTTGCCACAGTGCACTTTTTATATATCCCACCACATCTTAACGGCATTGGTGTTACATTACCTTGTGAAATATAAATGACAATAGAGGGAAACTAGCGTTTTTTTAACTGTTAAGACGCTTTGGACCAGTGTAGTGGTGAATGATCAGTAATGTAGCAGTCTGCATGTTTGTGTTTTTTTTTACCTTTACCTTTACCTGTGGTGAGTGACCACATAAGCGGCCACCCTGTGCTGAGGCCACTTCATGGGCCCAGTGCGCAACCACGACAGACCTCAAGATCGACAGAACCTCTTAGAAGCTGTCGCAAACTTCAAGAGGAGAAACCAGTGGATATCACTCAAGGTGTCTAACGAAATAGTATAGTCTCCAGGGATATCCTTGCGGAGAAGCATTAAAGCACTGCACTGGGCAATGAAATGTACAGACGTATCCTCGTCTTCTTGACAGAGAGGGCATTTGGAATCCTGACTTACACCCATAATAAAAAGGTGTCGATGTTTGTGTTATCTGTGCAGATTTTTGGACCTGTGCAGTCAATTCTGAAGTTCCACGATATTGAGGAAGCACTTGACATGGCTAACGACACAACATATGGACTCGCAGCCGGTGTTTACACCAAGAACTTGGACACTGCCATTAGAGTCGCCAACAGTTTCGAAGCCGGCACTGTCTGGTACGCTCATTTTTTTAGTTTACTTAAGGCAAAAATAGCTGCATATAGTTACCCTCTCACGTGTAAAATGGGGAAGATTGGGATTTTATGGCGATGCAGGTTCTCTGTGTGGGTTCTGTATTATTTCGAAGGATTTGCTGTTGTTATGAGATAGGGCTTAAACTGACAATATGCAGTGTGTTTGAAGCAAATTATTGAGAACGAGTTTTTTGCTTTAGGACCAGCCACTCAGATTTTATCTTAGGATCTTTGGATCTGTGGGTTTCTGAATCTAGACATGTATCCAGGAATCTTTTTGAAGAACATAGGTAGCAGTTGTATAAGGTTTGTTAAATTCACCAGGTGGGTGGCAGAATGAAACACATATCATTACCTCCGCCAAGGACGTTATGTTTTTGCCAGACTTTTGTTTATTTGTTTGTCTGTCTGTTTGTCTGTGTGTTAGCAAGATAACTCAAAAAGTTATGGACGGATCTTTCTGAAATTTTGAGGGTATGTTGGGAATGGCACAAACTACCAGTGTTTCAATTTTGGGGGTGATCTGGCAGGAATCCTGGATTCTGGATCACTTTAAATTTTTCGTTAGCATGGGCCTTAAGGGAAACCACCGTTGTCGCTATGGTGCTGGCACCTGGCGAACAACATGGCGTCGAATCTAGGTTTTTTAGGTCACATAGAACTAGGTCAATGTGGAAAATGCAACTATAGTTTGAATCGCACTCAAAACGTCCGCTTGTTTAATTTCGTCGGACAAGCTGTGTCGGAACAACATGGCCTTGGCGGAGGTCTGCGGGCTATGACTGCTTTCTAGTTCAGTTTGTATCTGTGTGTGTGGTTGGCTAGGGTGAATTGTGGTGTTAGTTTCGTAGCCCAAGTTCCATTCGGTGGATACAAGATGTCCGGCCATGGCAGAGAATAGTGAGTTACTGTCGATACTGTTATCGCTAGCATAGTCAGTTGTAAGTAAGTAAGTAAGTAAGTAAGTAAATGATTTATAAAGCGCCAAAGTCTTAGAAAGAATGAGGGCGCATAGGATGATGGACGCTAGGTGGCAGAAAAGGCTGACTGAAAGTAGTGGGTCTTTAAGTGACATCTGAATGTAGCCAAGGTATGACATTGACGAATTTGAGGAGTTAAGGAGTTCCAAA
>Ga0209367_1003810_pt1 | contig 20633 bp, 20 predicted proteins | sample WorMetLIZISLAND2_FD_187412 | JGI IMG/M metagenome (GOLD analysis project Ga0209367, IMG submission 187412) | Marine gutless worms symbiont microbial communities from Max Planck institute for Marine Microbiology, Germany - Olavius geniculatus... ...
AAGGCCACCTTGGCCTTGAACTCCGGGGCGTGCCCTCTTCTCTTGCTTGCCATCCCTCGTGTCTCCTTTGCTTAGATGGCCTTCAACTTTAACTTAGCCACTGGTCCGATATTCGGGGTCCACTATAGTTCTGGTTTTACCGGTGGCGGGGTTGGGCCGATTAGGTCGTGTTGACATTTAATCTGTAGGATGGGCAAAGTGAAGCCGGTCCATCCGGATGGCTTGGACCTCGGGTCATTGCGCCGGGCTTGCCGAGCCGCGGCCGCTTGTCGGAGACCAATCAGGCGTAGCGTGCCCATCGCCAGCTGATGGGCACGCTACGCTGAGTGCATCCTCCCAAACCATCGCGGTTCAGGACTCTTTGTGGAATGATCGAAGCCTTGAGCCCAGCTTGCCGGGCGCTTGCTTTGCCCATCCTACTCGATGTCAATACTACCTAGTCTCTGTGAACCAGCCGGCCGGCAGGAGCCTCTTCACCACTTCCGCTGAGTGGTGAGCGTTAAGGCAGCCCTTTACTTACGGAGTTGAGCCATGTTGGGAGATGGGATGGGCTGGAAGTTGTTCGCCGGTGGTCTGCTCGCATTCACCTTGACCGCGGTTCTTCTCTGGTTCCTGGTGCCCGTCGCCCGTCACGTCGGTCTGGTCGACCATCCCGGCGGTCGCAAGACTCACTATCACCCCACGCCCCTGATCGGTGGCATCGCGATGTTCATCGCATTCGCCTTCTCCGTACTCATGCTCGACACTCCGTTGTCGAGCTACCGGATGCTGTTTGCCGGATCGCTGCTTCTCGTAGTCGTGGGTGCGATCGACGATCTGTATGAGCTTTCCGCGTTGCGTCGCTTCGGTGCTCAGATCGCGGCGAGTCTTCTGATGACCCTCGGGGGCGGCGTGGTACCCGCCGATTTCGGTTACCTGGTGATGCCGGATAACCTGCTGTCCTTGGGACCCTTTGCCGTTCCGCTCACGGTTTTTGCCACGGTCGGCGTGCTCAACGCGGTGAACATGGTGGACGGCCTCGATGGCCTGGCGGGGGCACTCGTGTTCATCGCTATCGTCGCCCTTGGGGTCATCGCCTGGGTCGGCGACAAGATTCATGACATCATGGTGCCGGGATTGCTCGGCGCAACGATCTTTGCCTTTCTATTATTCAATCTACGTCCCCGCGGGCGGGCATTGGTATTCATGGGCGATGCCGGTAGCCTGTTCCTCGGGTTCGTGCTGGTGTGGTTCCTCGTCGCGCTCTCGCAGGGGGAGCAACGGCTCTTGGCGCCGGTCACGGCGCTGTGGTTGTTCGCGTTGCCGCTGATCGATACGATTTCGATGATGATGCGCCGGATATTGCTCGGGCGCTCACCTTTCCGGGCCGATCAGGAGCACTTTCACCACATCTTACTCGCGGTGGGTTTCGGTCCGAAACGAACGCTCCTGCTGATGCTGTCGATTGCGCTTGCTGCCGCCTGCGTCGGGTTGGCCGGGCACTTTCTCGAAGTCCCGGAGCACCGGATGTTTTTCGGCTTTCTCGGTCTGTCGGCGCTGCATTTCTGCACCATCATGTGGACCTGGCACCGGCGGTGCTTCTGGGGGAAGCCGTTGTTGCCGAGCGACGATACCGGCGTGCAATGACATCCGTCACCTGTCAAGGTCCCCTATAGCCGGTGGGATCCAGGGGTACCCCGGTGCCACCAAACCTACTGACGATAGGTGCGGGGGATTCCGGCAATCCCTGCCGGAATGGCGGTCTGAAGTGCGGGCCAATGTCATCGAACAACGAAAAAATCCTGAAAATCCTGTTAATCCTGTACTATTCGAAATGCCGGGACGGCGGTGGGCACAGCCCACCCGACAAACATGCGTCGTACCCGAGTTAAAATCTGCGGCCTGACCAGGGAGTCGGACCTGGCGGCGGTCGCCGCCGGCGCCGATGCGGTCGGGCTCGTGTTCCATGTGCCCAGTCCGCGTGCCATAGAAGTCGAACGGGCGCGGGCGTTGGTCGATGCATTGCCACCCTTCGTGACCAGCGTCGGATTGTTCGTGGACGCGGAGCCCGACTTGGTACGCTCGGTGCTCGCGCGGGTTCCGCTCGCTCTGCTGCAGTTCCATGGCGACGAGCCTCCGGCCTACTGTGATGCATTCAACAAGCCCTGGATCAAGGCCGTGCGCATGCGGCCTGAGATCGACTTGGAGGCGCTGACGCGGCGTTACCGGAACGCCCAGGGCTTGCTCCTGGATACTTACGATCCCACAGTCGCAGGCGGAACCGGTCGCCGCTTCGACTGGGATCTGATCCCCGACTGGCTCGCACCGCGGGTCATCCTGGCCGGTGGCCTGAATCCGGGCAATGTGGCGGAGGCCATCCGCCGGGTCGGTCCTTATGCCGTAGACGTCAGCGGGGGGGTCGAGTCGGCCAAGGGCGTAAAAGACCGCGCCAAGCTGGAGGCATTTCTACAGAGGGTGAGAGAGGGCGATGACTCAGGCCGAGCAATTCTTCGTGGTCCGTGCGTTCGTCCAATCGTACAGGATTAACAGGATTTTGTTGTTGGTAATGGTTCTTACCGGGAAAAGCGGAATTCGGGTGCTCTTGTGAGACTTGTTGGACGGGAACTGACGGAGGAGAACATCGGGGCGGCTTATGCGGTGCATAATGAGTTCGGCTTCGGTTTTCTGGAGAAGGTCTATGAGAATGCTCTGGCTATCGAGCTTAAATCGCGCAAGATTGCATTTCGTATTTGGAAAAAGTGTGACCGCGCGGCGAGAGTTCAGAACACACAAAAAATAATCCTGAAAATCCTGTTAATCTTGTCCTATTGGAATATTGCGACGAGCGTTCAGACGAAATCGCATAGCGTTCAACCGGAAATTTATCGCGACACATCAGGTACTACTTGATAATGAACCCATCACATGATGACAGGATGCAGCTGCCGGATGCCGGGGGGCATTTCGGCCGCTACGGCGGCAGGTTCGTCGCCGAGACCCTGATGCACCCGCTGGAGGAACTGCGGGTCGCCTACGAGCGTTACCTCAAGGACCCGGCCTTTCTCACGGAGCTGGAGGCGGATCTGCGCGACTATGTGGGCAGGCCGTCCCCCGTCTATTACGCCGAGCGCTGGAGTCGGGAGCTCGGCGGGGCCCGGATCTTCCTCAAGCGCGAGGACCTCAATCACACCGGCGCCCACAAGGTCAACAACACGGTGGGCCAGGCCCTGCTGGCACAGCGCATGGGCAAGACCCGCATCATCGCGGAGACCGGAGCCGGACAGCATGGCGTTGCGACCGCCACCGTGGCCGCGCGGCTGGGGCTCACCTGCGTGGTCTATATGGGAGAAGTAGACATGGCGCGCCAGGAGGCCAATGTCTATCGGATGCGGCTCCTGGGTGCCGAGGTGGTGGCGGTCAAGTCCGGTTCCCGGACCCTCAAGGACGCCCTCAACGAGGCCCTGCGGGACTGGGTCACCAATGTGGACGATACCTTCTACATCATCGGCACCGTGGTGGGTCCCCACCCCTATCCGGCACTGGTCCGGGACTTTCAGACCGTGATCGGGCGCGAGGCCCGCGCCCAATTGTTGGAGCGCACCGGCCGCCTGCCCGATGCCCTAGTCGCCTGCGTCGGCGGGGGGTCCAACGCTATCGGGCTTTTTTATCCCTTCCTCGACGACCCGGAGGTCGCCATCTACGGCATCGAGGCGGCGGGGGAGGGACTTGCCACCGGCAGACATGCCGCGCCCCTGTGCGCCGGGACTCCGGGCGTGCTCCACGGTAATCGCACTTACCTCATGGAGGACGGGGACGGGCAGATCATCCCGACCCACTCCATCTCGGCCGGGCTCGACTATCCGGGGGTCGGGCCCGAGCACGCCTGGCTCAAGGACAGCGGCCGCGCCCGCTATGAAGCGGTCACCGACGCGGAGGCCCTGGCCGCCTTCCACGCCCTGACCCGCATCGAGGGCATCATCCCGGCCCTGGAGTCGAGTCACGCCCTGGCCTTTGCCGCCAAGCTGGCGCCGACTAGACCTAAGGACCAGTCGATCCTCGTCAATCTCTCCGGGCGCGGGGACAAGGACATGCACACCGTGGCTTCGCGGGAGGGGATCCGGCTATGAGTAGAATTGCGCAGCGCTTCGAGGTATTGAAAGAACAACGCAAGACCGCGCTGATTCCCTTTATTACCGCCGGCGATCCGCAACCGTCGGTCACGGTCCCCTTGATGCACGCCATGGTCGCCGCCGGGGCGGACCTAATCGAGCTCGGGGTCCCCTTCTCCGATCCCATGGCCGATGGGCCGGTCATTCAGCGCTCCAGCGAGCGGGCCCTGGCGCATCGGGTCAGTCTGCTCGATGTGCTGGGCATGGTCCGGGAGTTCCGCGCCCAGGACACCCAAACACCCGTCGTCCTCATGGGTTATCTCAATCCCATCGAGGTCATGGGATACGACCGGTTCGCGACCCAAGCCGGGAATGCCGGCGTGGATGGGGTGCTGGTAGTGGACGCGCCGCCGGAGGAGAGCCACGAGCTGGTAGGGAGCCTGCGGGCGGTGGGGCTGGATCCGATCTATCTGCTCGCCCCCACCTCGACCGCGGAACGGATCGCCAGGATCGCCGAGGTGGCGTCCGGGTTCGTCTACTATGTCTCCGTCAAAGGGATAACCGGCGCGGGGCACCTGGACGTGGACCAGGTAGCCGCCAAGCTGCTGCCGATCCGGCGCATGACCGAGCTACCGGTGGGGGTCGGGTTCGGCATCCGGGACGCCGAGAGCGCCGCTCGCGTCGCCCAGGTGGCGGATGCGGTCATCGTCGGCAGCGCCATTGTCCGGCGGATGGAGGACCTGGCTACCACGCCCGAGTACATCCCGGATGCCGTGTGCGATTTCCTCGGTAGTCTGCGGGCCGCAATCGACGCCACGACCTAGTACGGTCTTCCTACCATGACTGCAAAGGACATCATCAGTCGCGCTATGCTCAAGCGGCTCACGACCGACTTGGCCCGCCATCTCCTCGACCTCGATGCCGAGGCGGTCCAAGTGCTGGAGACCCAGAACCAGCGGGTCGAAGACCGCCGGGCGGACCTGGTGGCACGCATGCGTGGAACCGACGGCGAAGCATTCCTGCTGCACATCGAGATCGCCAACGATAATGTGTCGAATATGCCGCTAAGGATGCTGCGCTACTATACGGACATCCGCCTTGCCGGCCACGCCGGACCCATCCGACAATTCCTGATCTACATCGGCGCCGATCCCCTCACCATGCCGGCGGGTCTTAACGAGCCGGAGCTGCTCGATTACCGCTATAGCCTGGTCGATATGCATCGCGTCGACTGTACCGGCCTGTTGACTCAGGACAACCCCGATGCCCTGGTACTGGCAATACTGTGCGACTTCGGGGACCGTCAGCCCCAGGAAGTCGTCACCTACATCGTGCACCGCCTGTGGGAGCTGCTGGGTGCCGACGAGCGGGGATTCCGCGAACACATGACCATGCTGCAGATCCTGTCCAGGAACCGGGATCTGAAGGCGCAGCTTGAGGAGGCCGAACACATGCTGACCGAAATCGATATCGAATCCATGCCGTTTTTCGCCATCGGCTTTGAACGTGGTGAGGAAAAAGGGAAGGAAGAAGGGAGAGAAGAAGGCATGGAAAAAGGTAGGGAAGAAGGCAAGGCGCAGGTTGTACGTCATCTGTTGGGTCGGTTTGGGGTCGCGGAGGTTTCCGAGCTGCTCGGTCTGGCACCGGAAGACGTGGAGCGCATTGCAGCGGCGGCAGGCGATGACGATCCGGCGCACGCCAGGCATTGAGGACAGCTGACACGGTGATCTGAGGCGAGGTCTCGCTGGATTGTCAGCAGTCCGGAATCCATAAGATGAACTGGTTCGATAAGCTGATGCCCGGCAGCATCCGCACCGAGGCGAGCAGCAAGCGTGGGGTGCCGGAAGGGCTGTGGGCCAAGTGTCCAGGGTGTAATGCTATCCTCTACCGTGCGGAGCTGGAACGCAATCTGGAGGTCTGCCCCAAATGCGGCCACCACAACCGACTCGGCGCCCGGCGTCGGCTCGAGACCTTCCTCGACCCCGAGCCACGGGAAGAAGTGGGGGCGGACATCGAGTCGGTCGATCCCCTGAAATTCAAAGACCTCAGGAAATACAAGGAGCGCCTCGCCGTGGCCCAGAAGCAGACGGCGGAACGTGAGGCCCTGGTGGTCACGTGCGGCTGCGTGAAGGGACTCGAGGTCGTGGCCGCGGCCTTCGAGTTCGAATTCCTGGGCGGCTCCATGGGCTCGGTCGTCGGAGAGCGTTTCGTCAGGGGGATCGACGCGGCCCTTGAAAAAGACGCAGCGGTGGTCTGTTTTGTGGCCAGCGGCGGTGCGCGCATGCAGGAATCTCTGTTCTCCCTCATGCAGATGGCCAAGACCAGCGCCGCCCTGGGACGGCTACGCGAGCACGGTCTGCCTTTCATCTCGGTAATGACGGACCCGACCATGGGCGGCGTCTCAGCCAGCCTGGCCATGCTCGGAGATATCAACCTGGCCGAGCCGAACGCCCTCATCGGTTTCGCCGGCCCCCGGGTCATCGAGCAGACGGTGCGCGAAAAGCTGCCGGAGGGCTTTCAGCGTAGCGAGTTCCTGCTCGAGCACGGCGCCCTGGACATGATCATGGACCGGCGCGAAATGCGCGACCGGGTCGCCGGTCTGATCGCGCTCCTCACCCATCGTCCGCGGCCCTGATCGGCAATGGAATCGGATGAGTCGCCTAATCCGCCTGATCCGAGACCTGGTGACGGACGACGGCCGAGCTGGCAGTTAGGTTAAATGTGAACACACCCTCGTACAGCTGTTCCCGCACCGTAGCGGCGAATCGCCGTCCAGGACCTCGATCATCTTCCGCCCCGTCAAAACGCTGTCTGGAGTGGAGCGCCCGGTGATGAAGGGGTAATCGACGATGACGTTGGTTTTGAGAAAATGTCTTATAAAAGCTGAACCCGATGGAAGAGCACCTTGAAAAATTCAAGGTCCCGTATAGTGAAGCGTGCCCATCGATTCATGACGGGAATGACGGGTGTGAATGTCGGGCACGGCGCTTACCGGCCGGCGGCTTGATCGCCGGGTTGGTAGCGCGCGCCTTTGCCCGACCTACAAGGTCATGTTTTCAGATGGATTTATTCGCGCCCACCCGGCGATGCGTTGGATAGGTCTGTTACTGGCCTCACTGCCGGCGGTCTTGTTGAACGCCTGCGGCGATGTCCTCTGGAATAACCCCTATCCGCGCGATCGGGCGGGGGCCAATGTCCTCTACGGCTCCTTCTCCGAGCGTCCCAAGCACCTGGACCCGGCGCGCTCCTACAGCTCCAACGAGTATGCCTTTATTGCTCAGATCTATGAGCCGCCGCTGCAATACCATTTCCTGAGACGGCCCTATGAGCTGGTGCCCCTCTCCGCCGTTCAGGTGCCGGTGCCCACCTATTTCGACACGGACGGCAAGCCCCTCCCGGCTACTGCGCCCGCGGAGCAGGTCGCCTCCAGCGAGTACCTGATCCGCATCCGGCCGGGGATCCGCTTTCAGCCCCATCCCGCCTTTGCCCAGGACGTAGCGGGGCAACCGCGTTACCTGGATCTTAAGGCCGCGGATCTGGCCGGGATCAACCGCCTGTCCGATTTTCCGCACCAAGGCACCCGGGAGCTGACGGCGGCGGATTTCGTCTATCAGATCAAGCGCTTGGCCGTGCCCTGGCTGCACTCGCCGATCGCCGGCACCATGCAGGAGCACATCCAGGACTTCGCCGGGTTGGCCGAGCGCATTAAGCAGGCGGCGCCCGCGCCGACCCCCGGTATCGGGCGGCCCTTTCTGGATCTGCGGACAATCCCCTTCGCCGGTGTCGAGATACTGGACAGATACAGCTACCGTATCCGCATCCGGGGCAAATATCCCCAGTTCGTCTACTGGCTCGCCATGCCCTTTTTCGCGCCTATTCCGTGGGAGGCGGACCGGTTTTATGCCCAACCCGGCATGCGGCAGCGTAACCTCAGTCTGGACTGGTATCCGGTGGGCACCGGGGCCTTCTGGCTGCAGGAGAACAACCTCAACCTGCGCATGGTGCTGGCACGCAATCCCAACTTTCATGGCGAGTCCTATCCCACTCAGGGTATGCCGGGAGACGCGGCGGCGGGGCTGTTGGCGGATGCCGGTCGGCCCTTGCCCCTCATCGAACGCGCCGTCTACAGCTTGGAAAAGGAGGACATCCCCTACTGGAACAAGTTTCTGCAGGGCTACTACGACAGCTCGGGGATCTCTTCCGACGCCTTCGACCAGGCGATCCAATTCGGCAGCCAGGGCGAGACGGTCCTGACCGACCGCATGCGGGCAAAAGGGATCGGGCTGCTGACGGCGGTCCGGACGTCCATCTTCTACATGGGCTTCAACATGCGCGATCCGGTGGTGGGCGGTGATTCGGAGCGCGCGCGCCTGCTGCGACGGGCCATCTCCATTGCCGTCGACTATGAGGAATACATCGCCATCTTCGCCAATGGCCGGGGGATCGCCGCCCAGGGGCCGATCCCGCCGGGCATCTTCGGACACCGCGGGGGAGAAGTGGGGATCAATCCCTATGTCTACGCATGGCGGAACGGACGGGCCGTGCGCCGTAGCCTGGAGGAGGCGCGTGACCTGCTGGCCCGGGCGGGCTATCCGCGCGGTCGCGACCCCGAAACGGGCCAGGCCCTGAGCCTGAGCTACGAGGCCGTCGCCTCGGGGCCGGATGACAAGGCGCGCTTGACCTGGCTCCGCAAGCAGCTCAAAAAGCTCGGTATCCAGCTCGTGATACGGGCGACGGATTACAATCGCTTTCAGGAGAAGATGCGCAAGGGGACCGGGCAACTCTATACCTGGGGCTGGAACGCCGACTACCCGGATCCGGAGAACTTTCTGTTTCTGCTCTACGGCCCCAACAGCAAGGTGGGTGAGGGCGGGGAGAATGCGTCCAATTATGCTAATCCGGAGTTCGATGCCCGGTTCAAGCGCATGAAGAGCATGGACAACGGCCCCGAGCGCCAGGCCCTGATCGACGAGATGGTGGAGATTGCCCGCCGGGATGCCCCCTGGCTGTGGGGCTTTTACCCCAAGGCGTTCAGCCTGCACCATGGTTGGGTGAAGAACCTGAAGCCTAACCTGATGGCCAATAACACCCTCAAGTACCGCCGGGTCGACGCGGTGCGGCGGGAGCGCCTGCGTCGGGAATGGAACCGACCCGTGCTCTGGCCCCTGTGGTTGATGGCCGGTCTGCTGGTTGTGGGGGCACTGTCGGCGGTCTACGTCTTCCGCCGCCGTGAGCGTAGCGGGGCCTTGTCGCTGTGAAAACGCCATTTTTGAAATACGATCATACAGGACCCGATAAAGATGGTTTATAACTGTCAGGTCCCACGGATTTCTGTCGGCGCCGAGGTAAAATTGCCGCCGCACTCCAAAAGAACGGAGTAAGACCATGCCTGTTTCTCTCCCTCTGCAAGCAATGTCCGTCGAAGAAAAATTGCAGGTAATGGAGGCCATCTGGGATGACCTGAGCCGGCACGCAGATGAGCTGGAGCCACCCCCTTGGCATGGCGAAGTTCTGGATGCCCTGGAGGTAGCCATCGGGCGTGGCGAGGAGACCTTCGACGAGTGGGAAGCGGCAAAGCAGCGCATTCGGAAAAATCTTGCATGAGGCTCAAACTATCCTCCGCGGCCGAACGGCATTTGCAAGCGGGGTACCGCTTCTACGAGAGCCAAGCCGAAGGATTGGGGGATTATTTTCTCGATTCCCTGATGGCCGATGTCGAATCCCTGCACATCCATGCAGGGGTCCATGCAGTCTATTTCGGCAAATACCATCGCCTTCTGACGAAACGCTTTCCCTACTCGGTGTACTACCGCATCGAGGGCGATGAAATCCTGGTCTATGCCATTCTCGACAACCGCAGAGACCCGGAATGGATCAGGAAAAGATTGGCACCCCACTGAAAGGCAGTAACCGTGCAGCCCCCACTTCGTCATTCCGGCTGGGACGCCGGAATCTAGGCGCCAGGGATGGCAAAACCAAAGAGGGGGCTGAACGGTTACGAAAGGCAAGGGAAATCCGAAAAAATATTGGAGAAGATTATATGGGCATGCATAACGAAGTGACAATTGACGAAGACATTCACCCTTATTTGAATGAAATTGCTGAAAGACTATGGTCCAGCCACGCAGCAATTATGATCGGCGCGGGATTCAGCAAGAACGCCAACCCAAACTTTCCGAACTGGGAAACACTTGGAGATCTGTTCTTCGAAAAGATTCATGGCAGGAAGCCGAATAAGGAGAAGGGAAAGGATAGATATCTCAATGTACTCAAGCTGGCGGACGAAGTAGAAGCCGCATTTGGCCGCCCGACACTGGATCAATTACTTCGCGACCATATCCCGGACAATGACAGTGAACCCTCTGACCTTCATACTAAGATGTTGGAATTGCCATGGTCCGACGTTTTTACAACCAATTATGACACATTACTCGAGCGAGCTCGTGACTCGATCTCATCGTAGAAATTCGATGTCGTGGTCAACAAAGAAGATCTTGTGCACTCAGAAAGGCCAAGGATTATCAAGCTGCATGGCAGCTTCCCCTCGGAACGCCCCTTTATTATTACCGAGGAGGATTACAGGACATATCCAAAGGTATTTGCCCCCTTTGTCAATACTGTCCAACAATCCCTGCTGGAGAATACCCTTTGCCTTATCGGGTTCTCGGGCAACGATCCCAATTTTCTCCAATGGACAGGCTGGATAAGGGACAACCTCGGCAAGGCCAATTCACCTAAAATTTTTCTTGTCGGAATTTTTGATTTATCCGATGCGCAAAAGAAGCTGCTTGAACGGAGGAACATCGTTATCGTTGACTTGAGCAAATGTCCTGATGTTGAAGCAGATCATTACAAAGCGATAGGCCGCTTCTTTGCTTATCTGTTATCCCGCCGAAAGGATGAAAGTCGTCTGGACTGGCCTGAAAATCAGAGCAAAGAGATGCCTGATAGAGATTCAGATAAGGTAGGGCAATTGGAAGCGGTCATAACGGAATGGCGATAAACCCGATTCAGTTATCCCGGCTGGACCGTTGTCCCGGAAGACCGGAGGGAAGTCCTATGGGAGTATACCAGACGTTGGCTGAATTATGTTGCGATCGAGGATACTGTCCCTGAACCAATGGACCTGCAATTCTCATTCGAGCTCAATTGGCGACTGGAACGATACCTTTATTCCATTCCGAATGGAGTCGAAAAATTGTTCGTATCGAACCGAGATCCGGAAGAGGGGGCTGAACAGTTACCCCTGCGGTCGAGATGACAGCCTTTTCTTACATGATGATCGCTGAAGAGGCAACAAGGAATCGCGCGAATCGGCATGAATAAGATCCCTCCTTTCAGTTCGGGACGACGGTTTCGCGAGGATTCGCGTGATTCGTAGTTTTCCCTGTAAAAATCTTTTCAGAGCGGGAAATGCAATGCGACGTCACTCGTAAATTCTCTAGTTAGTGTCCCTTTTGCATTCGGATATCCGGCAACGCTTTCGTTTCCGCATTTTCCGCTTTCGTCTCTGGATTTCCCGCTGCGGACATGCGTGTAAAACTCGCCTGCAGGCTGGATTCCGAATCGATCAGGAACTGGCCGGAGACCACGATTTCATCGTCCTCGTTCAAACCCGAGAGGATCTCCACCGCGCCGCCCTGGTGCATACCGGATACCACATCCACCGGCCGGAACCGGCCGTCTCCGAGGGCCAGGACCACGCTCTTTCTCTCGCCGGTGACGATGAGCGCCTCGTTCGGGATCTTGAGCACATTCTTCCTGGGGCCACTGTGGATCACGACTTCGGCGAACATGTTCGGCTTCAGCAGGCGGTTCGGGTTGGGGAGGACTAGCCGGACGCGCAGGGTCCGGGTCTTGGGATCCAGGTCGGGATAGAGATAGTCCACGACGCCCCTCCACTGTTTGCCCGGATGGGCCGGCACCCCGATCTCGGCCTCGAGGCCGGGCTTCAGCCAGGCGATCTGGTGCTCGAAGATATCCACCAGGACCCACACCCGACTCAGGTCGGCGATGGTGAACATCTCCGTATCCTTGCTCACATACATGCCGTCGCGGGCCATCATTCGGGTCACGATGCCGGTGATGGGGGCCAGCACCGGGACCCGGTTGCGGGTCTTCCTGGTGCGCTCGATCTCCCGAATGATCGGGTCCGGGACAGCCAACAGCCGCAGCAGATTACGCGCCTTGTCTGCCTTGACTCCGGCGGTGCCCCGGAGCCGGGGGTCGAGGGCCAGCAGAAAATCCACCTGGGCGGACAGGATAGCCGGCGCGTAGAGCTGGGCCAGCTGCTGCCCCTGTTTGACCGGCTCTCCCTCCGCGCGCAGATTCAGATCCTCGATCCAGCCCTCGGCCCGCGGGTGGACATGGGCGAGTCTCGTCTCGTCATACTCCACCCGGCCCAGGGTGCGCATGGATTTCCGCAGGGTCCCGCGTTCCACCCGTGCGGTGCGTACCCCCATGTTTTGGGTTACCGCGCTGCTCAAGACTACCTGCGGGTACTCGTCTACCTCCGGATGCTCGTCCACATCCGGGTCGATACGCTTTTCCACCAGGTCCATACCGCAGATGGGGCAGGTGCCGGGGGCATCTCTGATAATCTGCGGGTGCATCGGGCAGACATATTTGGAATCCAGGTGCTTGGCGGCGTGCTCCAGCGGGCTGTCGTCCAACGCCGTTGCCAAGGGCTCGCTCGGCATTGCTGCCTCATCGCCGCAGGCAGTCAGCAACAGCAGCACAAGCCAGACGTATCCCTTGGCGATCAGACATCGCAGGACCATCGTCTCCTCCTATGTGGAGGGTGTCGCAAAAGGCACCGGTCTTTCGCCTTCTGATCCCCTTTCCGCAAGCTCCCTCGCTACGCTCGGGGCAAGTTCTCTCTCGGCAGGAGAGGGGCTTTTGCGACACCCTCATGCGCGGGGTGGCTGGTAGTGAGTGTAGCGAACCGCATCGAAATCTTCCTCTCCCGTGCGTGGGCCGGCGCGCGGCATCCCTTGCTACAGGCACTGGAAACGGCGAGTACCCGGAATGACCGCACATCGAGCACAGCCTGATTACGCCCCGACAGCCCCCAACCAACGGCATGGTCGAACGCTTCAATGGCTGCATCGCCGATGTGCTGCGCACCCACTGCTTCGACTCCGCCGCTTCCCTTCAGGCAACCCTCAAGCGGCTTCGTCTACCGGTATAATCACCACATCTGCCTTGAACCGAAAAACCAAAGGGTACACGTATGTCAACTGCGGCTGTCGGCACCACGAATCTTGCTGCCGAAGATATCCGGTTCATCAAGGAGCACCTAGGGGAGTGGCTCGCCGAGCAGTCGCTGGGCAAACCGCCGGCGGTCTATGAGATCGAGCTGCGGGAGCGAATGGTGCGCGTCGATGAAGAACTCAAGCACCAACGCGACCTGATCAAGACCATCTTGGAACAGATGGACAAGCGCTTCGAGGCCGTTGACAAACGCTTCGAGGCCCTGCAGAGGGAGATGGACAGGCGCTTCGATGCTGTCGATAGACGTTTCGAGGCATTGACGAGGCGTATCGACCGATTCATGTTCTGGTCGTTTGCGATCACCCTGACCGTAGGCGGTCTCGTCGTGGCGGCACTGAAGCTATTGCCCTGAGACGAAAACTCGAACCCTTCCCGCCCCAACTCCATATCAATACGGTTCGCTACGCTCACCGCATCCTACAGCTCTTTGCCCAATCGGCGCGGTCCGCACAGCGGACCCTACCCTTGGGTCCGGTGCGCAGACCTACCTGTTAGAAATCCTTTCGGTGCCCGGAGGGGTGGTCGCGATGGCATGGAACTTGCCCTATGCTCCTAATAGATGTAGTGAAGATTGGGATCCGCCTCCCAACCGCGGGCGGAGGTGCGATTGAACCGATTCTGATTTTCGTCAGTTGCACCGCCTGGGGCCCTGAACGCTTTCGATTTTTCAGGTTTCCATAAAGGTGCAAATGCAGGTTCAAGATCCATGAACATTTGCAGTCTCATCGTCCAAACCCGCCCCGATCAGGTGCAGGCGGTGGAGCAGGGATTGCTGAATCTGCCCGGCGTGGAGGTCCACGGGGGTCGGGCGGAGGGCAAGCTGATCGTGACGGTAGAGGACGTCGGCCACAGCGAGGTTGCCGACACCCTTAAATCCATCAATGGCATGGAAGGTGTCATCAACACCGTCCTGATTTATCATTATGATGGAGACGATTTAGCGGAAGAGGTCGATCATGAAAATCACTCGGCGTGAGTTCATCAAATCCCAGGCCGCCGTCGTGGCCGCCACAACGGCGGGGGTTACCCTGCCGGTCAGCATCACCGCCGTCGCGGCGGAAGGCGACGAGGGTGTGCGTTGGGACAAGGCTCCGTGTCGTTTCTGCGGCACCGGTTGCAGCGTCCTGGTGGGGGTCAGGGACGGCAAGGTCGTAGCCAGTCAGGGCGACCCGGACGCCCCGGTCAATCGCGGCCTCAACTGTATCAAGGGCTATTTTTTGCCGAAGATCATGTACGGTAAGGACCGGCTCACCCAGCCTCTCCTGCGCAAGAAGAACGGCCGGTTCGCCAAGGACGGGAAGTTCGAGCCCGTCTCCTGGGACGAGGCGTTCGATGTCATGGCCGCCAAGTGGAAGGAGGCCATCGCCAAGGATCTCAAGGATAATGCGGGCAAACCCGCCGATCAGCTGACCTCGCGGGTGGGCATGTTCGGTTCCGGCCAGTGGACGGTGTGGGAGGGCTATGCCGCCTCCAAGCTCATGAAGGGAGGGCTGCGCTCCAACAACCTGGACCCCAACGCCCGCCACTGTATGGCCTCCGCCGTGGTGGCCTTCATCCGCGCCTTCGGGATCGATGAGCCCATGGGCTGCTACGACGACCTGGAGCACGCGGATGCCTTCGTGCTCTGGGGCGCCAATATGGCCGAGATGCACCCCATCCTGTGGTCGCGCCTGACCGACACCCGCCTGACCAAGCCGGGGTGTGAGGTCCATGTGCTCTCCACCTTCGAGAACCGCTGCTTCGAGCTGGCGGACAACCCGATCGTTTTTATCCCCCAGACGGACCTGGCGATCCTCAACTACATCGCCAACTACATCATCCAAAACAAGGCATACAACCAGGCGTTCATCGATAAGCACGTGAACTTCACCAAGACGCCCACGGACATCGGCTACGGCCTGCGTCCGGAGCACCCGTTGCAACAGGCGGCGAAGAACCCGAACCAGGGCAAGCTCAGCAAGATTGGGTTCGCGGAATACGCCGCGTCCGTCGCCCCTTATACCCTGGAGAAGGCCCATACGATGTCCGGCGTGCCCAGGGAGCGGCTGGAACGCCTGGCCAAGCTGTACGCGGACCCGAACAAGAAGGTCGCCTCTTATTGGACCATGGGTTTTAATCAGCACACCCGCGGGGTATGGGTCAATGGGCTCCTATACAACGTCCATTTGCTCATGGGCAAGATCTCCGAGCCGGGCAACAGCCCTTTCTCCCTGACCGGCCAGCCCTCGGCCTGCGGCACGGCCCGGGAGGTGGGGACCTTCGTCCATCGCCTGCCGGCGGATCTGGTAGTGAAAAAGCCCGCGCACCGGGTCTTCTCCGAGCGGGTCTGGCAGCTGCCGGCAGGGACCCTGAACGGCAAGGTCGGCTACCACGCCGTGCTCATGCAGCGCATGCTCAAGGACGGCAAGCTGAACGGCTACTGGCAGCTGTGCAACAACAACATGCAGGCCGGGCCCAACATCAACGAGGAGATGTATCCCGGCTGGCGCAACCCGGACAACTTCATCACCGTCTCCGACCCCTATCCGACGGTCTCCGCCCAGGCGGCGGATCTGGTCCTGCCTACGGCTATGTGGGTGGAGAAGGAAGGCGCCTACGGTAATGCCGAGCGGCGCACCCAGTTCTGGCGTGAGCAGGTCGCGGCACCGGGCGAGGCCAAGTCGGACCTGTGGCAAATCATGGAATTCGCCAAGCGCTTCAAGGCCGAGGAGGTCTGGCCCCAGGACCTGATCGCCAAGAAACCCGAGTACCGCGGCAGGACGCTCTACGACATCCTGTTCGCCAACGGCACGGTCGACCAGTTCCCCTATGCGGGAAACATCCTCGACGACCGCGGCAACCAGTACCAAAACCACGAGAGCGAGCACTTCGGCTACTACGTCCAGAAGGGCCTATTTGAAGAGTACCGGCTGTTCAACTCGGCGCCCGATATGCCCAAAAAAGGCCATGAGATGGCCGAGTTCGATACCTATCACAAGGTCCGCGGCCAGCGCTGGCCGGTGGTCGACGGCAAGGAAACCCTATGGCGTTTCCGGGGCGGCTATGATCCCCACGTGGCGGGTGACCATACGGCCGTCGATTTTTATGGCAACCCGGACGGTCGGGCCAACATCATCTTTGCCCCCTATGAGCCGCCGGCGGAGAGCCCGGACCAAGAGTACGACCTGTGGCTATGCACCGGGCGGGTGCTCGAGCACTGGCATTCGGGCTCCATGACCCGGCGCGTGCCCGAGCTCTACCGGGCCGTTCCGGACGCGGTGCTTTTTATGCACAAGAAGGATGCCAGGAAGCGCAGGCTCAGAGACGGCCAGATGGCCAAGATCACCACGCCCCGGGGCGAGATCACGGCCCGGGTCGAGACCCGTGGGCGCAACCGCCCACCGGAGGGTCTGGTGTTCATACCCTGGTTCGACGCCTCCCGGCTAGTGAACAAGCTGATCCTGGATGCGACCGATCCCTTGTCGAAGCAGACGGATTTCAAGAAGAACATCTGCAAGGTGGTCAAGGTGTAATCTTTTGAATGATGAATGATGAGATCCCGTAGGATGTGGTGAGCGCGGTAGGTGTCACAGGATGGCACCGAGAGAAGGCGCGAACCGCATCAATGATGCGGTGAATGCGGTGGTTCCGAGCTTGCCGACTCGGTATATGCTCTCCCCGCGCGAACCGCATCAATGGATGGCCCATGCCTAATATCCTTGTTGGGCACGCCTGCGGTCCAAAGATGCGGTTCGCGCTAAGCGCTCTAAGAGGGTGTTTGAAAAGGCAATTTCCGTCACGAGCCGGAGAACGATCGCCATTTCTGACCGTCGCAGGTGCTTGAAAATGCAGGGAATAGGAAATTGCCATTATCCTTTCCCGCAGAGCGAAAGCGCAAAGATAGACTTTTTCAACACCCTCTAAGCCTGGCGCTTACCACACCATTGATGCGGTTCGCGCCCCTTCGTGGTGTCATCCTGATAAGATCTACCGCGCTCACCGCATCCTACTCGCTACTCGCTAACCGCCGCGAATGAGGCCCTGAGAGGAACCGAGTGAGTAGGCTGGGTTGAGGTACGAAACCCGGCACTGATAGCTGGGTTTCGTACCTCAACCCAGCCTACGGGTTCTGCATTCTCTGTGGTGAATGAAGGTGAAACTCCGAAAAATCGAGTGGATGCAGTTTTTAAAAAGGGTGGCCATCCGAGTGCGGTGCCTCCCTGCCGATTTTGATGCAGCGGCTTTGCCATTGTTGCATTTTGTATCCTATTGCACTCGGATGGACACCCCTTTTTAAAAATGAGCAGAAGAAAACTCGTCAGCTTCGATTGGGCGCTGAAGCGATTGCTGCGCAGCAAGGCCAATTATGAGGTACTGGAAGGCTTTTTGTCGGAATTGCTGAAAGACGACATCGAGATTCTGGAGATCCTCGAGAGCGAGAGCAACCAAGACCGCGTCCGGGACAAAACCAATCGTGTGGATCTGAAGGTCCGCAACCGCAAGCAGGAAATTATTCTCATCGAGCTCCAGTACGAGCGGGAATTCGATTATCTGCAACGGATCCTGTTTGCCACTGCCAGAACCATCACCGAGCACCTATCCGCGGGGGAACCCTATGCCCAGGTCGTCAAGGTGATCTCCGTAAACATCCTGCACTTCGACCTGGGGCAGGGTGAGGATTATGTCTACCATGGGAAGACCTGCTTCCGTGGCATCCATTACCACGACGAGCTGCAACTGAACAACAAACAACAAGAGCTCTTCGGCAAGCAGTACCCATATGAGCTCTATCCGGAATACTATCTGCTCAAGGTCAAGCAATTCGACGACATCGCCAGGGACTCCCTGGACGAGTGGATCTATTTCCTGAAGAACGGAGAAATCCGGGAAGGGTTCAGCGCCAAAGGGCTGGCCCGGGCAAAGAAGGTCCTGGACGTCCTGAATCTGGGGGAAGAGGAGAGGTCGGCTTACGAATGGTACAGTGAAGACCTGCATTACCAGGCCAGTATGTACCATTCATCCTTCATGGACGGCAAAATAGAAGGAAAAAAAACGGGTCTGGAGGAAGGCATGAAGAAAGGCATGGAAAAAGGTATGGAAGAAGGTATGGGGAAAGGCATAGAGAAGGGAAAAAAGGAAACGGCAAAAGCCATGAAGCAGGCTGGTGAGCCCGTGGAAAAGATCATGAAATATACCCAGCTGACGCGGGAGGAGTTGGAAGGTTTGTGAAAGCCGTCGTCGAGTATTTCTCGATAGCCGAAGCGGTTCGCCACGGGCGTCCATTGATGCGGTTCGCGCCTCCTCGTGGTGCTATCCTGTGAGACCTACCGCGCTCACCACATCCTACGGACTATCCACACCAATACCATGATCAGCAGCATCTCTTTCCAGCAATTCAAGAGCTACCGGAACGCCAAGCTCCCGCTGCCCCCCCTGACCCTGCTGATCGGCGCCAATGCCTCGGGCAAAAGCAATGCCATCGAAGGCCTGCGCTTCCTGTCCTGGCTCGCGGAGGGGCGCCGGCTGGACGACCTCATGAAGGCCGTGCAGGCGGAAGAACAGGTACGGGGTACGATCCGGGACCTGGTCTACCAGGCGGCCGATGACGGGCAGGGACCCGGTGATATCTTCGGCTTCGATTGCGAGATGTTTGAAACCAGGACTGAAGTCCCGCTCCAGTTTCGGATCCGCCTGCAAGTAACCGCGGAAGGCATGCGCGTGATTTCCGAATCCATGGCCAGGCAAGGGCCTGATGGATCTACTCTACTTTATGAGGTCGTTGGTCCGGCTCGGCACCTCAGCCCTGAGGTCCCGGTTTATTACGACCATTTCGCCCAGGTTGGGAAAGAGCCGCAAATCCTTTGCAGCAACCAACGGGCGATCTTTACTCAGCTGCATATTCCGACCCGACTCGGTAGCGCCAGGGCGGCACACTGGCTCACTCCGTACTTGGTCCACGTATTCCGCCGCTTCCTCGAACAGATCCTGTTCCTCGACCCGAACCCCCGCGCCATGCGGCAATACAGCTTCACGGTCGAGAAGGGCCTCAAGGATGATGGCTCCAATCTATCGAGCGTCCTGTACGACCTCTGCGTGGTGAAAGACCAAAAGGATCGGGTACTCGACTTCATTCGCTCCCTGCCGGAACAGGACATCCGGGATATCGGTTTCATAGAGACGCCGCGTCAGGAAGTCATGCTCACCCTTACCGAATCCTTTGCCGATCAGGAGAAAATCCGGGATGCCGGGACACTCTCCGATGGCACCCTGCGCGTGCTCGCCGTGGCCGCCGCACTCCTATCCGCCCCCGAAGGTTCCCTGGTCATCATCGAAGAGATCGATAACGGCGTACACCCGAGCCGGACCGGGCAATTGCTGGAGAACATCCACAGCGTCTCTTGTGAGCGGGAGATACCCGTGCTCGTGACCACCCATAACCCGGCCCTGTTGGACGCCTTGCCAACTGTCGCAATACCGAATGTCGTCTGCTGCTATCGCGACCCGGAAGTCGGCGACAGTCGGCTGATTCGGCTGGAAGACCTCGAACACTACCCAGAGCTGATCGCCCAGGGACCTTTGGGTCGGCTCATGACCCAAGGCGTTCTGGATCGTTATCTGAAAGACCGCACCGAGCCGGAACAGAAGCGTGCCGATGCCATGGCTTGGTTCGAGACGCTGAAGAGAGGAGCAGCGACTTGACGATTTGCATTCTGGACACTTCGGTCTTCTGCAACATGCTCGATGTGCCTGCCTTCAACCAGGACAGAGCGGACACACTCTCTACTCTCGAACGATACCTGGAAGCAGGATATACGTTACTGTTGCCCCTGGCCGCCGTCTACGAGACAGGTAACCACATCGCCCACGTCGGAAACGGAGACGCGCGCCGTAAAGCCGCCCAGCGGTTTGTCGAGCAGGTCACACAGGCTATTGCCGGTCGAGCTCCCTGGACACCGACACCCTTTCCGGACCCGAAGCAGCTGACCGAGTGGCTCGCGGAGTTCCTCGATTGCGCCATGCGGGAAACCGGGCTCGCGGACCTTACGATTGTCAAGGAGTTCGAGCGCCAGTGTGCGCTTCACCGGTTGCGCCGGGTGTTTGTCTGGTCCTACGACCACCACCTCCGGGGCTACGATCGCAAGGTCGAGCCGAAACCTGGCCGCCTAAGCGTCCACTAGAAATATTAATGAAAACAACATCTTAAAAAATCCTGTCAATCCTGAAAATCCTGTTAATCCTGTACCATTGGCGGTTACCTCCCTTTGCGCCATTGTGGTTTAAACGATTCTTCCT
>Ga0209367_1003811_pt1 | contig 20632 bp, 5 predicted proteins | sample WorMetLIZISLAND2_FD_187412 | JGI IMG/M metagenome (GOLD analysis project Ga0209367, IMG submission 187412) | Marine gutless worms symbiont microbial communities from Max Planck institute for Marine Microbiology, Germany - Olavius geniculatus... ...
TCTCTCTCTCTCTCTCTCTCTCTCTCTCTCTCTCTCTCTCTCTCTCTCTCTCGTTTATTCTCTTTCCTTCCCTATTCATATATTTTTCGTTCTTGTTTCTTTTTCGGAGCGCTGTATGCTCATTCAACGTCATCTGTTGACTTAGTGGACATTCTAAAACTAAAAAACGCAACTAGCACGGTAGCAAGCTAGAGAAACAGTTGCTATAGGCCTAATTCAGGTTCTAAATTACATTAGAAACGACGATAAAGCATTTGCTCCAATGTTTGGGTTATAGTGTCCTATAGACTCCGCTGCTAACAGGACCAGCCACACATTCATCTTTGCAATTAGCACACTCTGGAACATGGATCGTGTTTTAAACGCAACCTTAAAAAGACGCCTGTTAAAGAGCTGAAACCGTCATGGAGAACTCGAATTTTATATGTCTAATATATTTAATATGCGAAAGCTCTGAAACAAGTGGAAAATTTCAACTACCTGGGTTCAGTAATCCATGCCCAAGGAGGAAGTGAGGAAGACATCACAGCTAGAATTGCTGCAGCATCGAAAAATGGAGTGTTATGTGACCGAAGGATGCCTGTTGCTGTTAAAGGGGAAGTATACAGAACAATGGTAAGGCCAGTATTGATCTATGGTTCAGAAACATGGACATTGAAAAGGCGTAAAGAAGAACGTCTGGAGAGAACCGAAATGAGAATGCTAAGATAGATTCTCGGCCTCACGTTGAGAGACAAGAAAAGGAATGACGATATCCGTCGCATCCTCAGAGTAGCGTGCATCACGGACAAAGTACAAGGGCCAGGTTGAGATGGTTTGAGCATGTACAAGCCGAGAAGAGGAGGATTGTGTCAGGAGAATCTTGGAGGCAGATGTACGTGAACAACAGGGTAGAGAAAGACAGAGAAAACGGTGGATCGACGTCGTGAAGTACAACATGGAGGACTTGCGGGTCGACCTGATGGACGTAAGCCGAGTGGAGACGGAGAACCCGTGTGGCTGACCCCTCACCCGAGGGATCTAAACCAGCCTGAAGAAGAGAAAGTTAGTATTATGATTACAAATCCGTCATCTAGTACCGGAAGTCAAGTGTAAAAATAGTATTCGTTTAGTTTTTGTTCATACTCGTGTTGAGGTTATTTACTTCGGACGGAAGTAAAAGTCTTCGGCCTGCTTTCGGCTATACGTTGATGATGATGATGATGATGATGTCAGTGATGTTATCAACAGTTGGTTTAGTGATAAAGTTATTCGCATTATCCGCGAGGAAAAATTCTGACAAGTATCTGCTGCAACAATAACAGAACAGTAACGTAGCAGCAGCGACGTTCTGTCTGTTCAACTAAGTTGTGATTTGCCAGTTCGCGAAATGGACTGAACTGAAGTTACTGAACTTGAGTGAGTTCAGTTCAGTTCGTCCGTTTTGTACGTGTCTCTTCTTTAAACTGATTGCAGCAGTGGCACTGAGCATTTGTACTAAAAGTGAAGAAGAACAGCGAACAGACGAAACTTACCGAATACAGCGACGACAAAAGCAATGGTTGCGTATTTCATTGTGTTGTTCGATTCAGCTGTTCTGATACAAATACACCACTACGGACTCTCACCTGGTAAAAAACATCAGACAGCACAACTAAGACGACGTCACATTAGATTATTAGCCTACCACCGCAAAGCCTCTATTCCGCAAAACACAGTGTAGGCCTATCATAATGCAACTCAGAAAATGCTTTTAATCCGTGTAGATGGAGGTGGGAAAAAATGAACCATGTCATTAACTTTACTAGAAAACATCTGGGTAAAATGCTGATGAATAGCGTTCAATTTGGTATAACACAAAATAAAATGTACTTCGCAAAAATAGTAGCTGCAGCATTTCGTCAATATTTCGTTTCAAAATGAGCCACTGGTTTAGTTCAAACGCTAGCCTACAAGCACCTTGCCGCATTTCGTTCGGGCGTTTTGACGTGAGTATAGGTAACGCAATAAGTGCCAATGACGAATATTGAAAGCGTTGTCATAGTTTGTTTTTCCGTCGATCTGTTAGTACTAAACAAAATGTCGATATCCATGCGCACGCAAGATTACACTGTAGCGATTGTAACAGCTGCTCTACATAGAATTTCAGCACATCACATGCTGAACGATAGTTCAAGCCATGTGTTAACGGCGACTTCTATTTCTTATGGGAAAGCCAAAAATTCGACCCCCACAGAATCAAAACCCCTGATCTGATTGAAATAAAATTTGGCACGGTTGATTAAGTCGGCTAGATAACCCCTCACGCAGAATTTCATGTAAATCTGCGCAAAGGGGGCTTCTCGGCAAATTGGTGAAATATAAGGCCTACGCAAAAATTTTTGTAGCTGTCCATATACCTTTTTTTAGAAACTCACCTACAGATCAGACCCTTCGGTGGATTTTTGCGTGCGATGGCTCAAATGACATGTTCGCGCAAGGATGTGCCTTTTGGGAATTAAAAAATTTGAATTTAATATTTAACGTATTTATTCAAAAAATTCCAAAAAAATTACAATGGAGCCTATGGGGAATATCAATCAATTCTTAAAACGGTCATAACTTTGTCTGTGTATAAGATAGAGTCATAATTTTTGGTTCTATGGTATGGTTTTCGGGGATGGCCAATCTAATTTTACCCCGAACCCTCCGTGCTTGCCATGGCGACGAAATTTGGGACAAAGTGGGCTATAACTCGGCTTGTGTAAAAGATATCTGCGAGATTTTTGCGTCTATAGGGGGTTTTCGGGGATGGGCCATCGAATGCTGCCAATCGAATTTTACCTTGACTGACGCTCGTTGCAATGGGACGAAATTTGGAATAGAATGGGCACTCGACATATCATGGTTGACTTTCGTTGCCTTGGCAACGAAATTTGTAGAATGTTTGCCAAAAATTGGCTTGAACTCGGTTAACTACGAGATGAGCTCAGACTTTAGTTTGACTCGACTTTATAGACATATGCAACGGTCCAATAGCCTAACTGCGATAATAGGCCTACGATTAGTTAAATTAGCATTATTAAAGTGTTTTCCGGGCGGGTTAAACGGGTGATACGTGCAATATTAGTTTGTTTATTTATATCGCCATTTCGTGGATATAAAAAAAATTTTGTTCATTATTGTCAGCAATGCAGGCCAGCGGTGACGTCATGCCTGACGAGTGTCGTTTGCTTTGTTCAGTCACGCCATTAGGTAGTAAGTAACAGTTATATGCGACTTGGTTACTGTAAGAAATATCTGAAGTGCAATATCTTTGTACCTGATCACCAGTAGGAAAACAGTATTTTAGTAATAAAACAGCAAATATAAATGTACAAAACATCAGTTTATACACTTGTTAACGGCAAAATTTAAGGACTCGCACATCGAAAACAGCAAAAATTACAAAGGTGGTATTATTCAGCAGAACATTGACACACAGTCAGTGTGATGCGGGCAATATCACCTTTTGTAATTTTTGCTGTTTTCGATGTGCAAGTCCTTAAATGTTGCCGTTAACAAGTGTATAAACTGATGTTTTGTACATTTATATTGTTTAATACTTACACCACACACGCAGCTAGTTTCAGCAGGTGCACGCTAAATGTTAACTGTAGAACGCCACGACGTTGTGTTCTGGACTACTGTGACTCGACAGAATATAGCTGGGTTCGACCGTATAAACCTACAGTGTTATTCACGCGTGTCGGCCTGGTCGTGGCAGCCCACATCAGCCATAAAAGGTAATTAAATTTTGGAGCTGGCCAGTGGCGGCACTAAGATTATAAATCTTGTAACATCGTCGACTGCGTTCTATTCTTCTTCGTGAAAGGTGTCTGTAATGTAAATAACCGACCGTTCTTACTCGTTTTTCCTATTCTCCTCTTTCAGACATTTCGTTTTTGTCCTCACCTTCTCACCGTCTCCCATTATTTCTTCGATTTTAGGGGCAACAGCAAGTAATGCTTCGAGCGTCTTAGCTGTCGTCGAGGCGTCCGTCCGTCCGTCCGTCACTCTGCGATTGTACCAAAACGCTGCAAGCTAAAATCACGAAACCTTCACTGTTAGCTCCGCTAAAAAATCTAGTTTAACTTTTAAATTCCGTAAAGCTTTTCGGAAATCAAAAAGGGAACGTCAGAGGGAAATATATCCAGTGGAAATGTCCTACAGCCAAGCCACTTATCCACGGAATTTTCGATAAAAACCGCGAGGCTTAAAGGCCACAACGCCATATCTAGCGTCGCCAATGTAGCTGGGCCAGAGAAAGCCGCAGTTAGTCGACAGTAGCCTGTGTTGTAGAATTTTGTTATTTTATTTCTTACGCCACTCTGGCTTGTATCCTCTGTTGTCTGCTATTGGCGAATAAAGGCGTTCATTACGTCACCCTAGAAACGGACGCCCGATCGTCGCAGCGATCACCGCGGCGTCTCCTCGTGTGTTCACCAAAGGCAACTGGCGATTGTCCGGCGATCGGCGATGGGAATCGCCACATAGATCGACCGTATTAATGTTTTATTTCGAGCGACCGGTCGCCGCGACCAGTTTCCTGTAGTGCACAGATGTAAAAAACGTTCCAGAAAAAATATATAAAAGTTAAAAAACAAAAAAACGTAGCAAAAATAACAAAAAACGTTATAAAACGTTGATAAAAAAAACGTTAGCCTTAATTTGTTCTACTTTTTGCCCAAAACCTAATGCTGTAATTGCAGTACAGCTGGAAGTAAAGAAAGAGATAAAATTTTGTTCAATTTCAATTCAACCGTGTAATGTATCAGTAGATTAAGTAAGTAAACTACCACCACTATAGCCTATTAATTCGTTTGTGTGGCTTTAAAAGCCCTTGTGGACGTTCTCGGTAAAATTTTCAAATTTTGACGAACCTTTTTTTTAAAATAAAAAACCGTTGAGAAAATAAAAAACGTTAAAAAACTTAACGTGGCAAGAATAAAAAACGTAAAAAACGTTTTTTACATCTATGCTGTAGTGAATACACATGCACGACTATCGCGACGATCGCCGCAACAGTCGCCTCGCATAAACACTAAAGTGTGCAGTTTCGACAGAATTTGCTATATCGGGCACGCATCGGCTACATTTATTGAATTAGACGTGAATATAGATAACGTCAAAGAAATTAACAAACAACGTCGTTTTAATCAGCTAATCTCGATGCAGAGTAAGAGTTAAGAACGCATTCGAGCAGAGGCCTTAACAGAGGCCAAGCCGTCAACAGCGTCATAAATGCAATGCATATCAAACGTTAGTGTAATGTGACATGCAGAACAACATGAGAAAGCAGTGTTGTGATGTTCAAATAAGAATGCGTGATGACTGTTCAAATAAACTACTTCCTGAATATTCACAAAATTCACACACATGACCCGATATACTTAAGCAGCAACACCTTTCAGAATATACCTGTTAAAATAATTTGGGCCACTAGTTGGGTTTAATAAAACTTCAAAGTTAAAACCCTGTCTAATTTTTACCATTTCCAAAATAAAATTCTTTTGATATAAATAAATATAAATAAATGGTGGTATGTTCTAATAAGAAAAATACTAGTATATGCGCTAAAACAAACTAGTATAATTTTGTTCTCAAACCATATCACGCAACTGGACAACGACAGTCACAATATTATGCAAATTTCTTCAAGAGGCTATCTGATAAAATCATGTTTGTCAAATTATTCACTGTACAGCAGCTAAACACTTTACACATTAGGAACAATGGTGAATTAACTCTGACAATAGTCACACGTTTCTGCAAATGAAAAAGTCTTATTTTTGCTGGTTAGAGCTGTGAGAAAGTAAAGCTTCACAAGTACATGTATGTTCAATGATGGACAAACACTGCAGCCAACAGAGCGGAAAGCAGAAGATCGAATACAATCGATGTTTTCTACAACACGCAACAACACAGTAGCCTTTAGTCATCCATACAGTTGGTAGGATACACAATATTGCTGTTCTAATCGGCAGCACTTGCTTAAGAAGCTTACCAAGAATGAAAAACAGAAAAATAAGAACTCAGTTCGGTTAATACAAGAAGTCGTAATGTAAGCCTACAGAAAGTTCCGTTAAAAAAAGACTGCCTTTCAAAATACAGCGTTTATCTAATCTTTAGGCATAAGTTGTATCTCTGCCGCAATGTTACTTAAGATATTGGTCCCCATTTAAATCAAGGAAGTTAAGGAAAATATTAAGCCTGCGATGACTGAGTTTAGACAGCCCCGACTCGTGTAACACGACGGTCGTCAGTGATCAATTAAAGGTATGCGATCAGTCAATCAATCTTTATTACGCCAGAACGCAGTTCAAAATACATTAAAAAAGCTCGAAAGAGTGCATATATCGGCAAGAAAAGTATTTACTTTTTAGCTTTAGTAATAAAATAATAATTTTTAAAAATGCAAGAATAATAAAAAAAAGTTAAATAAATAAAAAGTAATATAACAAAATTAAGCGAAGCAGAATAGAATTATGATAACAAAAATAAACACAAAAGTTAAATAAAACAAAACCTAGCCACGCCCATTTTGCTATTTTTCAAGGCCATATCCGCACCGTCCCCGTAACACGCATGTCAAATTTGTATAGCTTTAACCGCAATGGAGCTATTGATTTTAACGCTCAAAAATTTAGGGGTTAAGTGACCTTGGCCCCGCCTATTTGTCAAAAGGCAATGAGACAAAAATATTTTTAAAAGCGCAAAACCATAAGACTTTACAGACTTACATAAAAGTACCGCACAAAAGCAACTATGCACATGCAACCGATCAGCATAGACCTTTTCATTTCAGGAATCCAGGAAGTTTAATAATGATAAATACATCGATGACAATTTCTGTGGCTTATTGAAATATAAACTACCAAGTGTTCAATAGTTATTTACCTCAGCACTGCTCGGAGGTTCCGTTCCGTGTTCTGTAGTCATGTGGTGGTGGTCAGTTGTTGACGGATGAGTCATAGTATGATCAGGCATAGCTGACGTTTCATTATTTCCCTCAGTACTGCTGGCATACTGTACCATTATAGCTAAAAAAAAACACGCGCGCGCGCGCGTTCACTTCACGACGTGCATAAATTCAGTCATAGTTGGTGATTCCAGTGTACTTTGTTAATTAGTCCGCCCGAAAGCAAGAGCGGACTTAAGTTTTAGCCCAGATGTTTTTCCCCATCGCGAGATCTCCGAGATGCGTGAGCCGACCGGCGTGAAATTTTGCACAATGGTCAATACTGGGCCGAATTTTATAATACCGGTTCAAAATTTTGGGGGGCCCACCCCAAAAAAATTTCAGGGGCTAAAAGCATGCAAAATTTAGCCCAATTTCGGACGACTTTAAAGTTTGGCGGCGAATATCTCCGAAACGGATGAAGATATTCAAAATCGGATAGTCATTCCGTTTATCGCGATTCCTCCTGCGTTAGGTGAAACAAGTCCGGTGAAGTTTGGTCCAGTAACCTTGGAGATTTAGATTCTTAATGGTACCCACCGAAAGCGCATATTTCGGAAGACCATATTTCGGCCCCTAGGGGGTGCTGCGCCCCCAAATTTTTACACGCGCTAGAGAATCACCAAGTCTTACTAGCGCACTCCCCCACCGGGGAGGGGAGGGGGTCCCCTTACAATTTTTTTCAAAGGGGGTCAAAAATTGGCTTAACATGCAATAAAGGAGCGCTTATAACTTCGGAGTTATGGGATGTAGCCCGACGAAACTTTGGCACTTGCCCCAAATTTCTAGTTTTTTTGATTATATCGCAGATGTCTGCAGAGCAACAGTGGAAGATCTTACTGTCACCACTGCCCCACTAAGTGCAAAATGGACAAAACTGTCGAAAAAAACTAGGCCTAGTATGCATTTAAACTACGAAGACGCGTTGGCTCACGCAACCAGCTGAAAACGTGAAAAAATAATGCTCAGTCTGACTACGTTATCATAATCATGCTTTCAGTTCGGTATACAAAACAAGGTGTCTTCATCTGTGTCTTATTCGTTAAAATGCAAATCAATACTCGTATTCCAACAGCGTTCTGTCCAGTTTCCACGTTTTATTTCTGCCGGCGTACATCTCTAACTCGTTTATTCTCTTCTTTTCTCTATTCATATATTTTTTTTCAAAGCGCTGTATGCTCCTTCAACGTCATATGTTGATTTAATGGACATCCTAGGGCTAAAAAACCAACTAGCACGGTAGCAAGCTAGAGAAACAGTTGCTCTAGGCCTAATTCAGGTTCTAAATTACATTACACACGACGATAAAGCATTTGCTTCAAGGTTTGGGCTATAGTGTCTTATAGACTCCGCTGCTAGTAAGACCAGCCACACATCGTTGCAATTAGCAAACTCGGGAACACGGATCGTGTTTTAAACGCAACCTTAAAAAGACGCCTGCTAAAGAGCTGAAACAGTCAGGGAGAACTCGATTTTAATATGTCTAATATATTTAATATGTTTTAGTTTGTATTATGATTACAAATCCGTTATCTAGTACCGGAAGTAAAAAAACAGTATTAGTTTAGTTTTTCTTGATACTCGTTTTGAAGTTATTTACTTCAGACGGAAATAGAGGCCTTCGGCCTGCTTTCGGCTATTCATTGATCATGATGATGATGATGATGATGTCAATGATGTTATGTTGGTTCAGTGATAAAGTTATTCGCATTAACCGCGAGGAAAAATTCTGACAAGTATCTGCTGCAACAATAACAGAATAAAGACGTCATAGCAGCAGCGACGTTCTGTCTGTTCAACTCAGTTGTGATTTGCCAGTTCGCGAAATAGACTGAACTGAAGTTACTGAACTTGAGTGAGTTCAGTTCAGTTCGTCCGTTTTGTACGTGTCTTTTCTTTAAACCGATTGCAGCAGTGGCACTGAGCATTTGTACTAAAAGTGAAGAAGAACAGCGAACAGACGAAACTTACCGAATACAGCGACGACAAAAGCAATGGTTGCGTATTTCATTGTGTTGTTCGATTCAGCTGTTCTGATACAAATACACCACTACGGTCTTTCACCTGGTAAAAAACATCAGACAGCACAACTAAGACGACGTCACATTAGATTATTAGCCTACTACCGCAAAGCCTCTATTTCGCAAAACACATTGTATCATAATGCAACTCAGAAAATGTTTTTAATCCGTGTAGACGGAGGTGGGGGAAAATGAACCATGTCGTTAACTTCACTAGAAAACATCTGGGTAAAATGCTGATGAATAGCGTTCAATTTGGTATAACACTGTATTTTGCAAAAATAGTAGCTGCAGCATGTCTTCAATATTTCGTTTCAAAATGAGCCACTGGTTTAGTTCAAACGCTAGCCTACAAGCATCTTGCCGCATTTCGTTCGGGCGTTTAGACGTGAGTATAGGTAACGCAATAAGTGCCAATGACGAATATTGACAGCGTTGTCATAGTTAGTTTTTCCGTCGATCTGTCAGTACTAAGCAAAATGTCGATATCCTACGCACGCAAGATTACACTGTAGCGATTGTAACAGCTGCTCTACATAAAATACAGCACGTGTTGTTTAATACTTACACCACACACGCAGCTAGTTTCAGCAGGTGCACGCTAACTGTTAACTGTAGAACGCCACGACGTTGTGTTCTGGACTACTCTGGCTCGATAGAATATACCTGGGCTGGACGGTATAGGCCTACAGTGTTATTCACGCGTGTCGGCCTGGTCGTGGCAGCCCACATCAGCCATGAAAGGTAATTTGGAGCTGGCCAATGGCGGCAGTGAGTACTGAGATTATGAATCTTGGGACTACCATCGACTGTGCCCATATTGTTCTTTGTGAAGGCATAATTCTGTAAATAATCGACTGTTTCCCACCCTTCCTCTTCGGACCTTTCGCTTTTGTCATCATTTTTTTACCGCATCTCCTTAATTCTTCGTTTCCTTTTTACTTTTCCCTGTTTGACGCGTTATAGCTATATGCACGATGTGTTTGTTGTTTGTCTGTCCGTTTGTAACGGATGCACCCTGGTTAACGGGTAAGTTTTAGAAGGAATTTTTTGCACGAATAATCAGCCCTGCTGATTTTGTGTACAAAACATAGGGATGCAGTGCAAAAAAACACTGTTAAAGTTGGGGTTAAATGAAGGGGTAAAAAAATTGTGCGTTTTCAACGGAAAACTGGCCATATGTCGGAAACGGTGAGAGATAGGACCAAGATTACCATAATTCATTAATAGAAAGTGGCATACGCCCTTTCAGATGACATAAAAGTCATTGAGTTCAGATAACCTTACGCGATATTGTAACTAAACGGTAAGAGATAGAACCAAGGTTGCTATTAATTATTAATAGGAAATCGCATACGCTTTTTTCAGATGAGATGAAAATCATCGACCATGGTCAGTAATGCAACAGGAACTGTATAGGCTATAGCGCGTTTTTCCTAGCGACAGCTAGGCTTTTTGTTTCTTCTCTCACCAGTCCTTGTGAGCCAATCCCTGTGACAAATCAAACCAAGACCCATGAGCGTTGTCGGGCGGTTTTGGTCGCATTGTGCTCCGAAGTCCGAAACAGCATCGGTGCTATGTATTTTTTATTTTTGGGCGCTCGAGTGGCCAAGGGGGTAGCATCCTTCGATACTGTGTTCAGTGGCATTCAGGGAATATGCCCCAATATGAAGTAAACTGCGAGTAGCTAGTCTTCGGAATACTGGCAGAATTTGGTGCTTTTTCGTTGAGTGCACGTTTTGTATAAGTAAGTAAAGTAAGTAAGTAAGTAAGTAACAAGTGAATTTACATAGCACGTAACTTTAAAATTAAGCTCCAATGCAAATCAAGCATCTCGCGCGAGCTTAAAACGCGGTCGAATAAGTGAATAGGCCTACATAACCTGACGACGTAAAATTTGTCTATTGTAAAACCATGTTGGTGTCTTTTTGTCCGGTGGCCTTTTTGTCCCAGTGGCCCCGTTGGGTTTTTGTCCGTGCGACCTTTCGTCCGGAAGTGGCACTTTCGGTGGTTTTTTTGTCCGAACACCTAGAACGCTAAACGCTAAAGCCATAAATCTACGGGATCTTCGATAAAAAAAAACGCGCGGGCTTGAACCCCACGGGCTGATAGCGCCGTGTCTAGCGTCGCCACTGCAGCTGGGCCAGGGAAGCGAAGCGTGACTGTCAGTCAGTCACCGACGGAGGATGACTGATTCGCGTGCGAGGTATGTGCGCATGTGTACGCGGTCCACCGGCTAGCATTGCAAGGAGTACTACTACTATTATGTGGGCTGCAATAATGACGTCCGGGGATTATGCTGTAAGTAAGTAAATAAGTAAATACATTTATAAAGCGCAGACTGCCAACGAAAAAAACTTGCCGAGTCTGAGACGCTGGGTGAGGCGGGACACTAGAGATGACTGGAGGTTGAAAAAAAATTTGAGTTGGCGACGCAAGGAAGCTATTGAACAGCTATTACGAACATCAGAGGGGAAATAATTTCAAATAGTGGAGGCAGTTACGGAAAAACTTCTAATACCGAAACATGTACGAACACGAGGCACAAACAACAGATTAGTGTCAAGTAAACTCAATGTACGAGCTGGAATGTAATATTGGCGTCAATGCGATGCGGAAATAGCCTACTGACATGGTCGAATATTTGTCCAGCCCGGTGGCGTTTTGTCCTGAGGTGAAATTTTGTGGCCTTGTCTGTACGCACGAGGCCTAGACATTTTCCCACACAAACATTTTTTCGTATATAGGGCCTACGCATTGTGATATAATAACGGTAAATAACCAAGATATTTGCACGGCTCGATGTATAGATTCAGACACTGTATAAAAGGCAATGGCAAAAACACGCACACAGATGCGGACTGTTGCGTATAGGCCTATATACGGCAATGACATTGCGCAGAAATAGACCTACAAAACCTGAGCCAACTGTTTGGTTTTACAGTCACAATACATGTGGCCGCGGCGTATCATGCAGAACTTTGGATCTCGACCAACTCTGGCTCGTTTCCAAGTGCACAGCAGTCTGTAGGAAGGGGGGCGACTTGTTACATCCCACACAGTCACAGTGAGTCTGCGCTCTTCCTGCATCAGTCGCATAAGTAACAGGCTATAGCATACCGGTACACCGTGTGCCATCACGTGATTCACCTATACAATACAGGTGTTATACAGGTGAGACGAGCTGCATTGCATCGCAGTCATGGCTCGTTCTGCTTCGCCGGCTGTCAACCGTTAGACACGTAAATCAAACGTACATTAAACCACATGACCCATACTCTCGACCAATCCTTACCAGTAACGTTCAACATAAAAACGTCTATTCACCACTAAGGTATATAGTTCACCAGATAGCAAGCGAATCGCGCAGCTTTTAGATCAACTCAGCAAATGCCCAAATCTGACTATAAAGCAGGAAGTTAACCCAGTAGCTTTGGTTCAACTAGAGTCTCGATCATTAGCTAGCATACACCTCCCGCTTCCCTCCCACCGGTCTTCTAATTCTATGTTACTCTAGTAGTCTAGTTCATTCAGCAATTTGCCATTTGTGACGAAATACGCACAACACTCACAACGCGTCTTATAATTTAACTTGGTTGTCTTTTTTGTCTGTGGCAATTTCTTGGCACCAACTTCAAGTATAGAGGTCTGTAACTATCACTATAAAGTCAATTTATAAATTTATCATATCCTACTAGACATTCCACCACCAAACAATTTCTCCCCCGTTCAAGGTCATCAACGTTGGTACCATCGAAGAAGCAAGTCTGTGTCTATCTGCGACCGTCTTCACGCTACATGAAACCATAACGACTGTTAGGGATGTCACGGGTAAAGTTCAATATGATGTGGATGGCACTAATAGGCCCTATATCGCACAGTTACTGGGATACAGCGACTTATTGGCCAAAAATCGCAAATTTTGCCCACCCACTTATCATTTAGCGCCCTCGTTCGGGGTGACCCCTTCGAATTTATGAAAAAGCTTTACGGTTCCTGAAACTAGAGTCTTCCACGCAGTCGACGGTGAAGATTGGGTGATCTTATCTTGCACCGTTTTTGACTGATCCACCCGTGGGACAGACAGACTGACAGACAGAACTGCGATGGCTAAGACGCAGTGTGAAAGCAGTAGCTCTTTTATCGCGTAAAACGATCGAGCAAAACCACAGAGAGAAAAATATCTCTCTTGATGTTGAGCCTATAATACGCATGCATGTACTTTCCCTTTAGAAAGTTAAGGACATGGTCCATAGGATCATTACCACTAACGCTAGCGCCACTGTGCCTATACACTTTGGTACTGCAGCAGTATGATAAGATAAGCTTACAAGACGAACAGAAGTAGGCTACGCTAAACTCTGTAAGAGGCTTTCAACTGGGCGCGCACTGTTCACTGTTTAATTCACTTGACAGTGACGTCGCACATTAATTCTATTGCTATGAATGAACAACGTTGGTTCAACGCCAACGTGTATAAAATGCACGTTGTAATCATGCCTGCTTGAACGACATTCAACTACTGACGACTGACTGTCACAATCCTATGCCTTCTTTCAGGTCTAACCAAGCGTAGCCCGCACAAGACGGTGAGTGAGATACGCGTGTGGGGCTCCCTGACCTTTTCATTACACCTCACCACACCCACTCTACTGTCGAATACCATAGCAGACCGAACTGATAGCAATAAGTCATTAAAGCGTCTGCACTTGGCAGTTAAACATCTATAAAACTTCGCGGTGACTATTCGTCCGGCAGCTGCTATTTTCCGGCAATAAACGAAAACGAAAAACTCAATCACACTCGCCAGGCGGCGGCACCGATGTCGCTCGGCGTAATAGCGTTACGCTTATAGGGTGTTTACACGATCCAGCAAACGTCCAGCATTACATTTGCTGGACGTTCGCTGGATCGTGTAAACACCCCATTAGTGACCAAATTAGCATTAATATTTTGCTGTAGGCCTAGGGTTCAAAGTTTAGATTTTAGGTAAAATTAAAATTAGGGTTAGGGTTTAGAGTTAGAGTTAGGGTTAAGGTTAGGATTAGCGTAGGCATATTTCAAAGATTTATGTGACAATAATGCACACCATACCTAAGCGTACGACATTGGTGATAAATTCGACGCTGCTGCAAGCAAGTACGAAACTTGCTGACTGGCAATCCGGGATTCCCTACTTGCTAGGGTTGAGGTCATCTGTTGCCCGGCTTCCGTCGTGTCTCTGCGGCGGTACGACGAGCACCGGCCGTAGAGACACGGCCTGAGCCGGTATCTTTGAGCACTGTTGGGTGCTGGTACATACCGACCAAGGCCGTCCAATTCGGTGGCCGGTTAAATAGCCGGTCCGCATAGGATCAGATAGTTATTCACTTGCCGCTAGACTATTGATACGACTGCCGGATAAATATCCTGTGCAATAAAACTTACGCTGCCCGCCCTATAAAACTGCCTGACATAAAATGACTCGTGCACGTTAGTTAACTCAACAGTGTATAGGCTCCATATAGCGGCATCTCTGACATAGATGTGAAGCGTGCAAGCGTGACCAGTGAGTATTAAAATCATATTGTGCATGCAAAATGCAAGTCACTCCATGCGATGTCCTACTCAACGGCGTACGTGACTGCCCAGTGGCTCGTGACCTTAGAAAGCTCTTCACAGGTTTGTCACGATGGTAACTGGAACTCTCGCTCCCATGGGCAGCGAAAGTACGAAAATGTCACGGAACCCTAACTTTAACTTTATGAACTACGGTAACAAAAAGCCCAGATGACGCTAGGGTGGGTCGACCGTACCGTGGATATTCGAAGGTCAGCGTCCAACTTCCGGTCGCGGAAAGAAAGCGATTTCCCAGGTAAGGTAGGTGCAACAGCATAAGCTGAAGTGGTTAAGCTTTGTTTTACGTTGTACGAAGTTCGTCTTAGAATGTAACAGCCGAAGAATTGCTCCCTAAATCGATCCAAATTTGCCAAAGTGATCACAAACATAAAAACAACATCTCTATCTGGGACACGGTGTACATGCTTCTGTTTTACAGGTTGCCGAGGTATTAGGCTACAGTGGCTACTATTATTTATTATACATAAAAAAAACTGTAAGCATTTCAAATTTCAATTCAAATTCTACATTTCAAATTTAATCTTGTATAAGCGCTGATGTAAAACGGCAAAAATCAAAAAGTATAAGCCTGAACTAATGTATTAGCTTAGACATTCAATCTGTTTTCAGTAGCCAGATATAAATGTCTAAGCTATAATGCATAATGTTCGTGCTTATACTTTTTGATTTTTGCCATTTTACATTAGCGCTTATACAACATTAAATGAATTGCTTCAGTTTTTATATATAGTATTTGCGGTTTTATTAAAGTTTGAAACGTTTGAACAGTTACTTTGTACACAACAACACTACTACTACTATGCTACTCCAGCATTTTGGATCTTGTTATATCTGTGAATCTTTCTCTGTGAATATCTGTGAAATATCTGTGATTTTCTGCGTTTCCAAATTTCAGATAAATGGGCGAATTTGCGGCTTCCATTAAACGTCCAAAAGCAAAAAGTGTTTCAGCTTCAGGGAAGCTTCGCCCTTCTGACCCCCCGACCAGGGGCTCTGCCCCTGGACCCCGCTAGGGGCTCGGCCCCCAGACCCCCGTTATAGGCTCGCTCTCTGCGCGCTCGCCATGCCTCCCCTTTGCTAAATCCTAAATACGCCACTGACCTTATTGATTACTGCTCGTCGTCTGTATACAGTCGCTGTCATTAGAAATACTCCACAAGCAACAGAGCACTTATGAGGAGTCAGAAGATTGTAGAAAATGAGAAGGAACGTGCGTGCATGTTTGTCCCAATTCCCAAGGGGCATTTCGACGCTAGCAGCAGGATGGCGGCGGGCCTACATCAAGTTTAACGTGAACCAGCGCGCTGACGTTACGCATACGGCACGTTTATACTGTCGAAAAACAACGACAAACTTCACTAATGTTCAAGACATGATCAATCGGGCAGGATAAATGCAATAGACAAAAAGTTAATAGCGGCGACGTGTATAAAGTCCTGCTGGGCTATGCTTGAATCGAGAATTGCTTGGAGCGTCCATAAGCGTCGGGGTTTGAGAGCGGATCGAGCTCAGCGAACATGCTAAACCAGTTCGACACGTCGGATTTCACCTCAGAGCTCTGCAGCGCAACACACGCAAATAGCCTGCATGACAGTATACAACTGCTGCTAGCAAGATAATTATTTTCAAACCAACACGAGTCCAATGCTTCCTTACCGCTGGAAATGCACACCTTTTTAAAAAAATCGTTTAACTAAAGTCACTGCGCAGTTTAGTCAAACCTGAAACGTAGTAAATTTGACAACTGTATTGAAGAAGATGAAATCTTGTTGTTATATGGCGTTGATATTTACCTCACCGGTAGGCTTAGAGATATTTTCCCGTGCTCCTTCTTCATGACAAGTCGACCCCAAATCTCTCCCCTTTTTGCAAGGGACCGAAACCCACGTGCAACACAACATTATTTGGGGATACATGCGTGATCCTACTAAGCTGCATCTCATTTCGCCCAACGGCATAACAGATGGACGGACAGAGACGCTATGGTAACGCCTATCGCAATATCCGGCACCAATGACGCTTTCAGTGATGCCGCCTAAAAGCACGCTGTATATAATATGACATTAGCATAATGGTCATTGGTCAATAGTTCAAAACATTTTCAAAACTTTTATTTCAAACCTTATATTTATGTCGGGATAGAACGAGAAAAATATGTCAGTCCAGTTCCGACAGATTATGCGGCCGTCCTGGAGTTGTGCAAACCAACCTTGCCGCTAATCTCTGACCGCTGACCTTTTGAGTTAGAAAGTGGCACACCGATTACTCCCTCCCCTGGGGAAAAGTTGACACCGATTTCGGTTTTCCGATGCGGTTTTGTTTTTGAGTTGAAAGTCTGAGGTTTCCCTCCACCGTAACGCACGCTGACGCAACGACCGCTTCTATCTTGCCTTATGGCCTTTGCGTCGGCTGCGTTTGGTGCGTACTTTTCTTGCGTTCGTTGCGTACGGTGCGTTGCGTTGCGCACGCTGCGTTAATTGGACGGAAACTCCGGTTTACCTTGGTCGGCGTGAGCTGGTGGGACGACTGCCCATCAGTTGGCTGAAGTGGTGTGGTCGCTGAACACATCAGCGACGCGGCCGACCTCGGCTCAGTCTCCGCCAGTAGGCCTACAGGCATATCTTCTGTCGAACAGTTTCAACAGCAACACAGTTCTAACTCAGCATGCTACACATCTTCATGTGCCATATTACGGCAGCAAATATTTTAAAAAAATTACAGATAATCTCATCACTTTTGACAAGGGCGAGGTGGATCAAAAAAGTAAGCGGGGCGGGAAATGGCATTTTTCTGACAGACAGTACACATTTCCGACGCAATTCTTACAGAGAGCTGCTAATTTTTCGACAGGAAAGATCATGGGTGGTCAAAATTTAAATTTGCCCCAAAATTTTCCAAAAATGGAGGATTAAGCCCCAAACTGTCTATTGTTGGATGAAAATTTTCCAACAAAAAAAACTTTTCCGGCAGTTTGCCGACAGCCCAAAATTTAGGGATCCCTGCCACTGACTAATGACAATAATGACAAAGCCCCACTTTACGTTCATCAGAATGAAGTCTGCTGAACTTCACGATGCAATTGTAGAAGGTAGGCCATTTTCTAATAAGTAGGCCCTATTGACTATTGTTATACCTCAACGCAAAATACCTGCACGCGATTGCTCGAAATCGCGTCAGCTGACGTTAACAAATATGCACTGTTGCCCACACCGGCGCACACTGTTGCCCGGGCAACATTGAAGTCGTCACAGCTTTTTCGTAATTGTTTACTTGATGACTTGTAGAATTGTTTGGTTTTGAGGTCTAACAGAACTAATAGTGCCTGGCGTGTGGATCATCATTGAAATTTTTTCCCCTCAATTCGTAAAATGTTGTCTCGATCTTCGATCTCAGGCAACATATTATATACGAACTTCGGGTCGAAAATTTTCAATGATGACTTCGACGCCAGTATGTAACTATTTGTATACTGGTAGATTACAATGTTCCGCCGATATTGCTCTATTTCCTATTATGACGGTGATATTACTGCAAAAATATTCGTGCATCACTGACTGGGAGGAGGTAGCAGAGAAGCGTGGCTAGAGTCTAGTAGCCGGTGACGCTGTGACTCTGAGACTGATTGGTCGCTGCCGCTAGTCAACTGCATGCTGTCATCATGGCACCGCTGCTGCAAAGTGATCGTGGACCTGACTGATGCATCTGATGCGGCTACGGGATGATGATGATGATAAGTTGATGATGAAATGTCATCTGCAGCCTCTGCAGCTGAGGTCAATGATAACCACGACGTATCTGACACACGAACACTCACTGTACGCCGCCGCCCTAACAGGCCGCGTTACGTGTCTTGCCCGTCCGTCCGTCTGTTTCTGCTCATATCTATCCTGCACGTATAGAACTGGTTACTGCTAACTTGAAAAGAAAAGACGTAGAAAAAAAGAATTAAACAACAGTTACTGTGCAATGTTTTATCTTACGCGTAACAACGTCCTATTTTCAACGCATGTCCAATACGCTAAAATGCTGTGCAGGATTTCCGCAAATGTTTTGCAGCAACATTTTTTGTTTCACATCTAACCACGGTTATAGCCCAACAAGTTTTCATCACGTTAGAGTTGACGGCGACAACTCCGTTCTGCGGTTCATGCACGCAGAGAGATCCCTCCTATCAGTCTTTCTTTTAGACCTCCAAGAACGGAAGAAAATAGAAATGTTCAGGGCGATCGAAAAAATATGGTGCGATCAAACAGGTAGGTTTGTGGAGGGGCTGTAAAGATTTTGCACAGTTTTTTTATCAAACAGACATACAGCCTAGTGGCGACGAGTTTTTTACGCGCGAAAGCAGCTACTGCTTTCAGCGCGTTTTAGCCATCGCAATTCTGTCCGTCCGTCTGTCTGTCTGTCCGTCCGTCACACGGGTGGATAAGTCAAAAACGGTGCAAGCTAGGATCACCAAACTTTCACCGTCAGCTGCCTGGAAGACACTAGTTTCAGGAACCGTAAAACTTTTCCATAAATTCGAAAAGGGTCACCCCGAATGAGGGCGCTAAATGAGAGAGAGGGGCAAAATTTACGATTTTTGGCCAATAAGTCGCTGTATCTTAGTAACGGTGCGAGCTAAGGCCTAGGTTACTATTAATCACTAATAGGAAATCGTACACCAGCTCTCGATTGGCGCAGAATTCAATGACCTTGGATGACCTTGAACGCCAAAATAGGAGGTTTTATGGATTTTTTTGGCTATTTCGGGCTGCAACACAAGTCTATACCATTCAAAAAGTGGCGCCACGGAACTATCGTTATGCGATCCAGATAAAGAATTTGGTATTTGTATATTAACTTAGCCTGAACACCCCAATTTTCAGCTAAACTACTGAACCGGAAATGCTATAGGCTTTCGCGCGTCTCGTGAGCATTAGCTCAAATTTCTTGTTTTCACTGATCGGCAGACACGAATTGGAATGCACTGTCCGATAACGTTCAGACGCTTCGCGTCTCTGACGAGAAAAATTTTGATATCTTGGAGGGGGAGCGATTTCCCTAGGAGGAGATGTCTACACAAAGCACTGCGTCCTACCCGGATTAAGCGCGTGTATTTGGTCCAGCTTACTGCTGTCAGCTGTAGCGAGGTTCGTGAGCAAGGCGGACAGGTGGCTCTGCTGACTGGACGCTTGGTCGGTAGAAGTTGTCAAGCTGACGCAATCGTCATCATCGTCAAAGTCTATGAACGACAAGCTCAGCGTCTCCCGCTCCTGCTCATGATCTGCGATCTCTGAACACAGAATACACACAGCCATGCAAAGTCGGATTAAGGAATGAGCAAACTGGATATTTGCCCAAGGGTTCCCCACAAAGCTTAAAAGACTATTGTATTCAAAAGTTACCAAGCGACACCCGCCCAGATTAGATCACAAATTGTTACAATCTGCACCATGGTAGTTACAATCTGGACCGACTACCGAGTCCCCTCAGTTGCGGAAATATAGCTCGCGTGTCTTTGGCACATTGCGCTATATTTCTGCAATTAGTGGGAACTAGGCCTAATACTCAGTGTTGACTTCGATGCCAGTCACTATTTGTATAGTATACGAAACGCCATCATGCCAGACGATTTCTCTAACTAACTAAAAATCGGCTCGAAATATGAGCCACGAATTTTTTCTTAATTAATGCTTCCCTTAAATCCGCTGGCAAGACAACACTCGTACTATTTTATAGCATGATTATCCTGGCTGCTCTTGGTCTAAAAGAAAAGCGTGCCGTGCCCCTTCAAGGTGCAGGTGGGGTACTCATCTCCCTTCCTTAGGCCTTTGAGCTTGTATAGGTGGATAAACCACTGAGCCCGTGACGCCTGGCCAGTGCGACGCTAGACCTTACGGTGATCTAGTCTTGTGCTAGTGGTTTTGGTCTAGTGCAGTGTTTTTCAACCTTTTTGATGCCGCGGAACCCCACACAAGCGTGAAGGTCACTCACGGAACCCCATGCGCATTGATTCGTGAGTCCAGCAGAGTACAGGCCTACGGGCGAAGTG
>Ga0209367_1003812_pt1 | contig 20632 bp, 9 predicted proteins | sample WorMetLIZISLAND2_FD_187412 | JGI IMG/M metagenome (GOLD analysis project Ga0209367, IMG submission 187412) | Marine gutless worms symbiont microbial communities from Max Planck institute for Marine Microbiology, Germany - Olavius geniculatus... ...
GGTCAGACCCCTTAAGGGATTTTTACGCTTAATACGTCAAACGACGTGGTTCTGCACAAGGAAGTGCCTTTTTGGGATTAGAAAATTAAAATTTAATATTTAACGTATTTATTTGCAAAAAATCAAAAAAATTACAATGGGGCCTATGGGGAAAATTAAACAATTCTTTAAATGGTCATTACCTTGGCTGTGTATAAGATAGAGTCGTAATTTTTGGTTCTAGTGTATGGTTTTTGGGTATGGCCAATCTAATGGTGTCATTTAATTTTACCCTGGACCCTCCCTGGTTGCCATAGCAATGAAATTTGGGACAAAATAGGCTATAACTCAGCATGCGTAGGAGATTTTTGCGAGATTTTTGCGCCTATAGGGGGGTTTTTGGGGACGGGCCATCGAATGCTGACAATTGCATTTTTACCAGACCAACCCCCGTTGCCATGGCAACAAAATTTGGGACAAAATTGGCTATAACTCGCCTTGCGTAAGAGATTATTGGGAGATTTTTGCGCCTATAGGGGGGTTTTCGGGGATGGGTTGTTGAATGCTGCCAATTGCATTTTTCCCCGACCGACCACCGTTGCCATGGCAACGAAATTTGGGACAATATGGGCTATAACTCGGTATGCGTAAAAGATTTTTGCGCCTATAGAGGGGTTTTCGGGGATGGGCCATCGAATGCTGCCAATTGCATTTTTTTCCGATCTACCCCCGTTGCCATGGCAACGAAATTTGGGACAGAAAGAGCTATAACTCGGTCTGTGCAAGAGATATCTGCGAGATTTTTGCGTCTAAAGGGGATTTTGTGGATGGACCACCGAATGCTGCCAATCAAATTTTTCCTCAACTGACCCTCGTTGCAATGAGAACGAAATTTGGGACAAAATGGGCTATAATAGGCTAACTGCAATAGTAGGCCTACGATTAGTTAAATTAGCATTAGGCCTATTGCAGTGTTTTCCGGGCCTATATTAAGCGGGTGATATGTGCAATATTAGTTTGTTTATTTATATGGCCATTTTGTGGATATAAAAGGAATTTTGTTCGGTATTGTCAGCAATGCAGGCCAGCTGTGACGTCATGCCTGACGCGTGTCGTCTGGTTTGTTCAGTCACGCCATTAGGTAGTAAGTAACAGTTATAAGCGGCTTGGCTACTGTAAGAAATAATCTGAAGCGTAATATCTTTGTAACTGATCACCAGTAGGAAAACAGTATTTTAGTAATAAAACAGCAAATATAAATGAACAAAACATCAGTTTATACACTTCTTAACGGCAACATTTAAGGACTTGCACATCGAAAACAGCAAAAATTACAAAAGGTGATATTATTCAGCAGCACATTGACAAGTAGTCAGTGTGATGCAGGCAATATCACCTTTTGTAATTTTTGCTGTTTTCGATGTGCAAGTCCTTAAATGTTGCCGTTAACATGTGTATAAACTAATGTTTTGTACATTTATGGCATATAATGAGGATGATCACGACGCCATCTATTAAGATTTCTGTGCACCATAATGACAGTGTCTCTCTAGGTTTCTGTCCTAAGTAAATAAATTTATATAGTGCAAAATGATGTCGGCGAGAAACTTGCGAGGCACTAGAGATGGCAAGTAGTTGAAAAAAGGAACATTTGAAATCTGTTGCTATCTACGAAGAACGTGACTATAAACTGATTACGTGGATATTTTGACTCTATACTATAATGTTCATCAAGTACCGGTAAACATGTTAATGTAAAATTGAATTTGGTTTTATCATTTCCTTTTGTTTATGCTGTACCAAGAAGTTCTGGTATGCTCTGTTTAGGAGCCGGCCCCCGTGACCAAGCGCGATTACTGCATCAACGAGCTCGTTGAAACCGAGAAAAACTACATTGAAGCCCTTGCGATGATCATCAACGTAAGACACTCACTTACCTTACCTTATTTTATCTTATCTTCAGGGTGGGCAGGCTGTTTCATCTGCCCAGCACCGAGGCCGTATCAGTTTGGCCCAATGCACATCCGCAAATTTGAAGCCGTGGATGGCTACGAAGGGGTAAATAAACAGCTGTGAAGTTGTTGATGGCCGTGAAGTCATAGATAGCTTGGAGTCGAAATCGGCATCGAAGCTGAAGATTTATCAGTATATTAGCACGGGTAATGTGGAATATATCTGGTCAAAAGAAAGCTGGTCGGCACTTTGTTGGCTCCTGTCCTACGGATAGTAGAAATCATTTGGGTCTTTGTAGAAGTAAGCCCCACCACCAGGTGGCTGACGACGGTGGGGATCAATGTAAGAAATTCACGAGCAGATTCTTTGCTGAACTGTGCAAATTTGTACTTATTTTTTTAGTCAGATTTGTGATTATTTTATATTTGAGTACATGTGTATACAGGCGTGTGGAAAACTGTAGTTTAATTTTTTGATTATAAATGGCTCGAAGACCTAGCAAACTAATTCAAATGCAATTTCTTTGTTCATTTATGGATTACCACCATGGTTGTTGCTTTGGCCATCACCAGGACTTCAGCACATTTTTTATTAGAATTTGTTTCTGACATTTTGAGTAATTTTGTGGAAAAATTGAGTTATGTGAAAGTATTAAGAATAACGTTTATTTTTCAACAAGGCTAATAATGGTCAATGATCTTTTGTATCTCCTAATGTTGCACCTGTTTACTTACTATGTGCGATGTTGTTGATATTGAAGTCTCTGCATTTTACACGGTAGTGGGTTGACACAAATTCGGTAAGTCTGGAAACTAAGTGTATTTCACATAATCTTATCATCTTGACCATCTTTGTGCCAAAAATTATGAAAATTCTTGAAATTTTTCACAGGAAGTTTGGACAAAAACAATATTAATTTTTTTTGACATAGTGTATATGGATATATGTGATTGTGTTTTAGTGTTTTATAAAGCGTTTGAAGGGTCGTATCCCAGACTATGATGTCATATTCCTCGGCATCGAGGTCTGGAATTTGCTACTGAGATAAACATGTTTTTGTCTATAGAATAGGCTGAGTAATATCACGGTGATTTAACTGATTGTACTGCAGGAGGAAAGGGGTAATTATTGGTAAACAGTGTTGTCATCGGTTCGATAATTTTGTAATGTGCAATAATAATCGTGAATGCCAATGTTTATTGTTCTGTCATCATGGCACTGTCATTACGAGTTTTCACTCAGTTCATTTGACTGAATGTAGCACGAGCGCCAGGTGGCTGCCGACCTTTGGACCAAGCCGGTCAGCTTGAGCCAATAGATCCGCCGGTAGGCAGCTACAGTAACTACATTCACCATTGCCATTTATTATTACTCAGACAGCTGATACTCATTTTACCGTCCCACGGAGGGTAGAAGGCTGAGTCGACCTAGCTGGCAGGCTTCGCACCGAGATGGTATACCTGCTCGTAGATAGTCACCCATCACAGTACCTTAAAATTTAGATTAAAATAATTACAAATTAGCGCAGCTGTAATATATTTAAGTATAAAACTCTGAAAAATTGATAGAACTGAATAGAATAATGACTTAATAAAGGTCAAGTGACTGCGTCCATCGTAGAGCAACTTTGTTGATTGGACACGACGCATTAGCGATATGCGACCAGATGCGCCTCTGGTGCAGTTGATCAGGGGCTTCTATTCCTATACCCAGAAGTGGACACAGCTTGTGCCCAGTGATAAATGGGGGGAAGTTTTGATAAGGGTATATACACTTGCTGTCACCAGAAGCATCGTTTTTAGCTTAAAATGCACCACAAACCGTTTGACGGTTGGGCTCTGCACGGACCAGCTGGGAGTTGACAGCGCTGCCACCGATTCTCTAGCTAGACTAAGGGAGTGTGGCTCCTGGGAAGGGGGAGGGGAGTATGAAATGAGAAAGGGAAAAGAGAAAGGGGAGAAGGAGGGAAACCTGGAGAATTAAGAGAGTGAATAAAAGGGGGATAAAGGACAGGGAAGGGGAGTTGGGAGAAAAATCAGGAAGGGAAAGGGAACAGAGAGAGGGGCAAACTTGAGCCCAATTTTGATTCTATATTTTTAGGTATAGTACTAATCATAATTTATATAGTGCCAATATGCGGAGCTACAGAGGCACTACAGAAGCCCCTGCGGTTGACAGTAGTTCAGTGGACAGTAGTAGCTACTGTTGAAGTGCTGTTATTGTACCAGTACTGCATTGTTTATAGGATCTTCACACGGTTCATTCGGGCTTTCACAGTGACCTCGCAAAGGCGTGTTCCAATCGTCACAATACGTTTACGACGTCGTCCAATGCGCTGACCATCTCGGACTGTTTCATCAAGTGGAAGGAAAAGTTTCTCAAATACGGAGAATATTGTTCCAACCTGCCCCGCGTTCAGACGCTGCTCGATAGGCTTGTGCAGAATCAGACTGCAAACCAGGCCATCACGGTATATGCTAGTCAGAATTATTTATCGGCTAACCTAAATCTTAGCCAGGATGGCCGCAGGTTTTTTTTTCCGGGCTCCGGAAAGTTCTTGAGAAACATTTGCGTCTTGAAAGATGTGGAATTTGATGTGACACGGTTTTGAATGTCCGTTAATTTCAGTTCTTCGGGATTGTCGTGATTGCAGCATGAAAGTGTTTTCATGTGATGCCAGAAATGTGACTTTGCATAATGTATCGTGGAAATCAGTCTGGAAAAGATACTTAAAAGTGCTTGAAAATTGTTGAATTTTTTTTGCCCAAAACTTGGGCCATTCTGCTTAACTCCTGATATCCACTTATTCTAAATTTAGTCTTTTAGATCCCCCGCTGAGCCCATAACCCTAACTGTAGTGTCCTATCTTTTGGTGTTCAATGTCTGCTTGATAAGCTAGTACAGAAGCAAGCTGCCAACCAGTCTGTTATGAGATCAGCTTCTATATAACCAGTCAATCGGTCAAACATTACTGTTGCTCTGATATTACAAACCTTTACACAGTTTCGCAGATATTTGGTTTGATTCAATTACTTCTTGGTTTGGTTTTGTCCGCTTTGCTGCAGAAATGTTAGTCCAGATCCAGCCTGGCTTTTTTGTAGCAGTTCTGTAAAGCTCTTTTTTGCTGACTGCACTGTAGCGTGTAATGTAACTTTGGGAAATAAGAAGCGAAGGTGTCGGGCCCAGTTACATACACTGTATTCAGAAAAAAACACACCCTTCTGTTTTCCTTTATATCTCTGTGGAAAATGTTTACATTTCCACAAAATTTTCAGGGAATGATTATCAGGTATCATGTATTCCAGCAGTAGAAAAGTTAAATATTGGTGACATCGTATTTCCTTGTTTGTAAATTTCAGGTTTTATCGTTAAAAACAGACATTGTGTGAAATTTTTGCGAGACAGCAAGGGCTTTGGAGCAGCAAGTTTGTGCAAAATGTTTCTGGACAATAGACAGGCAATTGAATATTTATGGAATGTAGGTTTTTTGATAAAAAAAATTGACACGACTGGCAGACTTGATTCCTCCTAAATTTTCCCTGAAAATTTGGTAGAAATCTAAACATTTTCCAAGGAAAATTAAGGAAACGTAAGGGTTTGTTTTTTTTTCTGAACAATGGGCCAAGTATGTGACTGACTGATGTAAGTCACTGCTGTTTAACAGGATTGTCAGAATGAGGCGAATGGAGGCAAGTTTCGACTGCGAGATCTGCTCTCAGTACCCATGCAACGTGTCCTCAAATATCCACTCCTGTTACGAGTATGTCCTTGTTACTAAAACACTGTAGACTACTACGACACTAATGCTACTACAACTGCTAGTAGCTTTATGTCCGTGTTTCCGTTACTGATACTGTAACACTATAGATTACTACAACACTAATACTAATACAAAAGTGCCTATGTAACGTGTTCTCAAATACGAACTACAAAATTTTTACTTTAACACTATATAGACTAATGTGATGCTAATTTTACTAATACTGCTATGACTCTAGTCATAGCATCTGCCACAGCATGTCCGTAAAAACATGGGAACCCTGTATTAAATATCAGCATCTTTATGACTATAAATGGGTTTATTATTATGGCTTATTGCAGTTACTGCGGTTGACTGAGTTATTGTGGAGCGGATGATGCGTTAATGATGATGACATGTTGTTTGTGATCAGGAGCTGATAAAGAACACTGATGAACAGCATCCAGAACGTCGCAGTCTGGAGCGTGCTCTTGAAGAGATGCAGGTCTGCTGTGCTGTAGAATAGTAAAACCACTTGCACGTGTGCAGTAAAAATGTGGCAAAACAACTGTAAAACAACTTATTTTGTTTTGCTGCAGTATGGATTCGGTGGTGTACTGGTAGCGTGTTGGACTGGCTATCGCGAGGTTGCTGGTTTGACTCCCGCCCAGTCCAATGCCACGTAATAACCTTGGGCAATGGGCAAGTTGTTCACACTTATGTGCCTCTGTTCACCAAGCATGTTGGTAACGGTTGTCAAAGGGCGATGATGCCCTGCAGCTGGAAAGGTAACTGTAGGTCTGGCGTCGCACTGGCCATGCGTCACGGACTCAGTGGTCTATCCAACTACGAGCTGAATGGTCATAGGTGAATCAGCACTCAGCCTGTACTGCGGATGGGACGCGGTTCGCTCTATTTTTTACGTGTGAACCCCTGTGATAAAATACTTTTTTTGTGCCGGTATTACCACATTTTGCTCTCTGATGCATTTAACTTTAACCATCGGCAGTTATTTTATTTTATCGCGAGTGTGTAATTTCTCTAAGTAAGAAAAGTAGGGCTGTTAACAATAACCAGCAGCTCTCGGGAATATGATATTGAGACATTATTATGGGGCCGTCCTTCCTAGAAGGAGGCCCCGTCATGTATCGATCCTGTCCATCTGTCTGTCTTTCTGTCTGTCCGTCCATCCATCTGTCTTTCCCGTGCCTACTTCTTTTTACATATTGTTTTAGGTACGTGAGCCTTAACTCGTACGGAAAACGAAATTCCCAACTGCAAGGACGGCCCCATAGCGGGCGGCCCCTCAACGGCCGCACCCTCTTGTTAGTGATAGTATTTCATCTGGTTTTGTAGACAGCGCCCACTGCTTGCCTTTGTTCAGAATGATTGCGATTTGTTATGGGTGAACTAATGGCCTGCTTTAGCGGCTTTTCAGTGACTTTTTTGTTTTATCGTTGGAATTTTAAAGCTTTGGTTGTTAATTTCTAAGCAATGGAATTATTTATCAATATGCAAGTTTGTCGGGTGTCTTTTAAACAGTGTTCCCAAAGATGCCCGGATAATGTAGTTTGTATACTTTTGCTTTAATTATGTAGTAACCAGTAGGTTTTTGTCGGTTTGTTTTTGTGTGTTTTTTCAATGTAAAATAAGCCACATAATATGCTCTGTGCTGTAGGACCTCGCTGGTTATGTGAATGAAGTTAAGCGTGATAACGAAAACATGCAGCTTATCAGTGACGTCGAGCACAGGTAGCATTATTTCACATCTGGAACTTGGCATTTCAGATGTTTGTATAATAAACTGATTCATATACACCATGTCCGGAAAAAAAACACCCCGGACATTTTCGATTGTAACTTAAAGAAGGATTGTCAGATTTTAATAATTTTTGATATCAATATTTCTGACACAACTGGCGATCAAATGACTGTCTGATTTTCCACCGCAGCCATTGTTTGTTTCTGCACTACGTGGGGAAACAAAACCAGGGAAATATTACATTTTTATCTTAATTCACCTGTTAGGGTTTTCCCATGTAGTGCAGAAGCAGACATTTGGTGAGGTGGGAGCTAGAACAATCATTTGATGGCAAGTAGTGTCAAAAAAGTTTGCATCAAAAATTATTAAAATATGTCAATTTTTCTTCAAGTCACAATGATAATGTTGGGGATGCTTTTTGACATATTTCTCTACATTTCAACTTATATTTCATTGGTTCTGTTTTCCCCAGGTAGTGCAAAAAGAGACATTGGGTGTGGTGGAATATTGCACAGACATTTGATGGCCAGTTGTGGCAGAAATATTTGTATTGAAAATTACTAAAATTGGATATCTATTGGACACATTATGATGTCAGCATTACGTCACGACTAGCAAAAAATATTGAATCAACTGCCATATTTTGTTGCAATATTTTGAATGATTATTCCTTCAGCTGCAACTGGTAAAAATTTTGTGTAAATTGATCGTCATTTGAGTGAATTATGGTAAAAACAAAAAGTGGTCCCTTTTTTATGAAACACCGTGTACTGTTGTCAATAGTGCAGTGTATTTGCCCAGTGTGCAGTACGTTGCCATCATGAACCATTAACTATCTGATGCTACTGACTCACAGAAGTCAATTTGCATGGTTTCATGTGATATTTTTTACTTCTGTTTTTTTTGCACTGAATACAACACTTTTCTGTTCCATGCAAGAAACTTTCTGAAACATATTAATATCCCTGACTGAATATTTCATTTGTTTTTATTGTATTTGTAGCATCACGGATCTGAATATGGTGAGTTTTTGATGTTGATTTTTAGCGTTGCTAGTTTTTGGGAAGTTGTTTAGCTGGATAAGTTATATGATAAATTGCTCCGACTTATTATTACTTAGCATGTTATTCAGAATGGTAAAGGATAAGTTTATCACAAATTTTTCAGAGAGTCTGTTAGTTCAGGGCTTATGGCATGCATGCTTGAGGGATTCTTGAAAATGCTCGAATTTTGAGAAAAATTCAAGGTTCTTGGAAGTACTTGAAAACAGATAATGCGCTCGAAGGTTGTTGAAAGTTCTTGAAAAGTTACTGAACTTAATAGATTTTTAATGTGTTGAACCGTAAAGCTTTTCCATAAGTTCGAAGGGGGTCACCTTGAATGAGGGCACTAAATGAGAGGGGGGTGGGCAGAATTTGCAATTTTTGGCTAATAAGTCATTGTATCTCAGTAGCGGTGCGAGATAGCTCAAATTTCTTGTTTTGGATCGCGGTGTATCTATACTGTGTCTCAAAAAAACCATGCCACTTTTATTTTTTGAATAACTTCGTGAAACATTGGCTGATTTTATTAATTTTTCTGTGGAAAATCATGAAACAACTTCACATAAATGACTGTGACCTCACTGTAATACTGTTGTTATGCTACCTTGTGAAATATAGAATCTGCATTTTGGTCATTTACAACAATGAATTAATGCAGTTTTTTTGAGATACAGTGTATAATATGTTTGTTTCTGACAGCCGGATGGTGCCCATTTGTGCGATTACGGTCGACTGTTGAAAGACGGCGATCTTCGAGTGCGCAAAGGCAACGAGAAGAAAGAGCGAAACTTGTACGCATCTGTACACACTCATTTCTGACTTTTATATTTCAAACTATTTTTAGTAATTTGTGCACTGAGCTGTTAGACAAACTCTGTAGTGATTAAGTTTAAGCATTGATCTCTACTTCATGGATCTGGATGTTAACCTATGACTGTCTGGAGGATAAGAGGGAAGATTATTAGCACCGCCATTACTGTTAGTTACATATGCACAATTAGACATTGCAGTTCTTACAATTTTAGGTTTAGATTGTTTTTAGGTTTCCTGTTTCGTAAAGGTTAAACTTTCTGTAAAGGTTTTGCTTTGTGTTCCGTTATTATGTGTATGTGCATTGCCTGGAAAGGCTGTTCCCGAAATGACCTATACTGTGTCGGGCGGGACGTTAAACCCTACTGACTCACTCACACGACCTATGGAAGCTGTGTTAAAATTTGACATGCTGGTCCGTCTACTTGGAACGCTCTCCAGAACATTTTTTTAATGCAGCACACGTTATTTGCCTACTTTCAGACACCATTAAAGATACTGGGCGACTTCACTTTTTCACTTCACTGAGCCTTTTCGCTGAGCGAAAGCTAAAGCTGAATGTTAAAGTCTGTACTTAGACCATAGTTCAACTAAACTTTGGTCTAAGTCTATTGACTTAGACCAAAACAATTAAAAATGGTGGAAAAACAGGTAAACCTAACAGGAAATAAATCAACCATTTACGCTTGGACTTGCTTATTTAATTGTGCCGCGCGTGCAAATAACGTAATTACGTAACATCTGACGTCACTGCATATTTACTACAGCGTTAATTTTTGGTACCGGACTGCTTTAATTTACTACACTATCTGTACGTATAGGTCTGTAAATAGTCGCCATGTTTTCGCTCAGCCAAAGTCAGAAGTTAAAGTGGATTCAGGCTCAGTGAAAGTTAAGCCCTAAGGGCTAAAGCTATCTCTTTCATGCAAATCGAACTGACTTTAGCCAGGTTAGTTCGGCTCAGCTTTGGTCTAAGTAGGTACTTTAGGCTCAGCGAAAGTCTCAGCGAAATCACTTCACTTTTTGACTTTAGTAGGTACTTAGACCGAAGTTTAGGCTCAGCGAAAGGCTCAGCGAAAGTCTAAATCAAAAAGTGAAGTCGCCCACTGTGTTGTTTTACTAGCATTTTAGCACACCGAGCACGTTTGAGTTTGTTACAGTTAATGCACTATATAAATTACCCACTTAGTTGCTTATTTTTTATACTACGGTAGATTGACTAGGTGTTGAAGGTCGAGGGGTCAAGGTCAAGGTGACCTGTGAAAAATTGGGTTTCCACATCTCTTAAGCAGCTTGACACATTCTGATAATATGGCTCATGTATTTTCTACCAAGGTTAGATCAACTTTTTTGGTTTACATTTAGCCCCCCACAGCGTGGTTAGACATTTCTAGAGCTGTCAAGGCGTTAATTTTTTTAACGGATTAACGCAGTGCGTTAATTTTTTTAATGCATTAATTAACGCATAAATTAACGCACCCAGTACCATCGAGATGGAGAGTAGGAGGTAAATTACCCCGGGCCAGAGACGTTTATGGGATTCGCCTGTAGAATATAAAAAGTTAGAAAAATGAAAAAAAGTTTAAAAAACACATAATTTTTATTTTTTAAACGTATTTAGACTATTTACTATTTAACTATTACAGTATTTTTATTTTGTATATCCTCTCTTGTCCATCATGGAGTCCATCATTATGTGATGGACTCTGTTGCGTTACGCTTATGCGAATTGCTTGCTTACTGTCTTTTGTCAGTTTCATGCGTATGTTTGTATGTCTGTCTGTCTGTCTGTTCATTTGTGATTGGTGAATAAATAAATGTCTTGCCTACGTGTCCAGTTTGGTCGTGCCTACGTAGTTTGCCGACGTGCGGAGGACGTCATTTTGCTCATATGGCCTACGTCGGCGGCACGTCTCATTTGGACGTCTTGACTGGACGTGAGGAGGACGAGCGTGCGACGTCATTTGACGACGTCGCACGCACGTCCTCCTCACGTCTTCATTGGACGTCGCCGCACGACCTCCAGTTATAATTAATGCTACTTTGCTTAAACTCATTTGTTTTACATGTATAATTGCTGTGACGTAATCCTTGTATAATACAAGGATTACGCATGTGCGTTAATTTTTTTACCGCGCGTTAATTTATTAACGCATTAACGTGTTAATTAACGCGTCAACTGTGACAGCTCTAGACATTTCCAATGATTAATGTGGCAGATGTCAAGATGTGGTCTATTTTCAGTGAGCAAAATATGGCATAGAGCTAAAATAGGTCAAATAAACTAGGGTTAGTGGCTTATAGTGTAATGGTATGAAGTTGGACTTATAATAATGAGGTTGTGCGTTTAACTGCAAGTTGCGTCACCATCAAGTGGTTACTACTTAGATGGGTGACTGCCTGTAGACGGGTGAACCATACATGTATCTCAAACTTCAAGGTCAACTCAGCCTTTCATCCCTCTGGGGTAGGTAAATCAAGTACCAGCCTGTCTGGCTGGGGTTAAGGTGTGGTACATTCACCTGTGTCAGATGGCAGGTGACACTGTGTGATCTCATATGGCAGGTGACGCTCCATAGCTTTGTGATAGGTTTCCCATAGGAGCTATGCACAATGTTCGACCTTTCAATCTTTATAAACTGACTGATATTTCTGTGTTTAGAATGTTATTTCTCTTTGACAAAGTTCTACTCATCTGCAAGTCAAGGGTTCGTTAATTTACCTTCATTAGTATCGTTCTTCAAAATTATTATTATGTGATTATTTTTTTTATTTGTTCATTGATCATTTTATGGCTGTTCAGTTTCTGTGTATGCAAAATCAGCAAACGAAACAATACAGTAGTGAGTGTGACGTTTTTTCATTGGAAATTTTTGATGATTTCCGAAATTTTGATCGTTAAATCTCTAGTTAAAGTTACATTACCAAGAATCATTGTAGAGAACGGCAACTTTCTACTTTGTCCGTAATATCGGATAAAGCAAATACCTAACTTTTTTCGTAAAAGCTGTTAGCTGAATAAATTGAAATTTCCTAATCTATAATCTATATTATGTATAGTTTTCATCAAAATTAATTGTTAATAATTAGTTGTTCATTTTTATGTAGTTATAAACTAATAACAAAGTTTCAGTTTTATGTCAAGTCACAGCTTACCTCTGAACAGCCCTGTTCGTTATTTATTGTTTTATATTTTAATGTGGACATGTTTAATATGTGCTTAATTATTATTATTTCACGTTTGCTTTGTTTATTTGGCATTTATTTGCAATGAAGCATTCTGCACGTTCGTCTTTTGGATTGCTTTTTCGTGCATGCAGTTTACTAACCTGGGAAATAGCAGTTTCAGTTGGCAATGATTTTGAGGTATTAATTATTATTAGTTACTAATTAGCTGTTTTGGAGACTGGTGGGCAATGATTATTTGTTTTACCACAGATTAACTGAAGCATTGCTTTAAGTTTTTTTCTCTCTTAGTTTTGTAACTGCTGTTCTTCTCTTAGTTTACAGTTCCCTTTTTACTTAGACGAAAGTCCTACAAATATGTTTTATTTTGCATGTAATGATGTTTTGTCAGAAGAAATCTAGCCAGGTTGTTAGTGAGTACTTAATAGTTATGAGAAACATTTTTGACTCACAATACGTGGTACTTATCATTGTCATTTTTTAATGGCAATTTTGCATCAGTTTTACGCTTTTTTGCCAGTCTAGTTGTTTAAACTCAGATATGGTTATTTTTGTTGCGAAAACACATTTCTGGCAGTACACGATTTTGATATGTCATTATGCTGCTGTAACACTGACCACTCCTTTGTAGATTATTTGATGTATTTTCATTGATATAGTGGTTCGGTTAATGGTAGTAATTGCGAAATTTGACATAGTTGTGCATGTGGTTGATCTCACTAATATCGGTGAAACATATCATGCATGTAACGATAGATATTTGATATCTGTTGAATTTTACTTCAAATTTACTTGCAGTATTATTTTGAAATAAGTAATAATTTTCTTGTATATTTGAATGTTAAATCTTTTGCCCCCAAAGTTTAAACATTCTGGGCACCCCTGTTATATTGTGCCCCACAAAACTTTGGCATTATTTTCTGCTGTGTGCTGTAAGGTGATTGGTTTACTATATGTGACGTCACCGTTAATTTTCACACTGGTCTGGTTTGCTCTGGTAGTTGGCTGACGGCTGATTTCTTGTTCTTAAAGGGGAACTTAACCCAGAAAACAATGTGGCCCAAAATTAAAGTATATGTCGAATAGAATTTAATGGTGTTAATAGAACTGATGAAATATTTCTTATAAATGAGCTTGTCGATAATAAAAGTGATGTAGAGATGTAGTGCCATCTGATAGTTTTGGGACTACACTAAACAACGTTATTTTTTACAAAGAGGGCAAGGCTATGGCCAATGGTCTTTGAGGCCAAGGCCAGACCTTTTTTTTGGCCAATGCCGTGATTTGTTGTCCTTGAGCTGTCGAGGCTAGTCTTCAAGAACCCCATTCCTGTCAGAAATCTGTCAAAAATTGACCATTTAGTTAACTGAAAGTTACCTAGCTGATTAGTTAACCACAGGGTTCCTGCGTTTCCTGGAAAGTCCTGGATTTTTTTCTCAAAAATTCCCGAACATGGACTGGGAAGTCCTGAAAAATCACTTTGCTCTTGGAAATTCGTGGAAAAATATTCTTGAAAATCATGCATTCTTATAGGCTCAGATAGAAAACAAGTGGAAATAGTATGTCACCCAGTTTGTGTCGACTATTGCTGACTTAAATAGTGCTGGTGAATTTTGAAGTTTCTGCAGTGGATTTTACTCTGAATATTGTAAGTAAATGATGATTTTTCATTATATTTAAACACTTGTGGGCTACATTAGGTCCTCTGGTAAATTTTTTGTGGGGTCCGGGAAAGTGGAAAAGTCCAGGATATTTTGTCGGTAAAAGAATGGGAACCCTTTGACCGTCGTGAGAACGAGAAATCAACCCTGCGTAGTTTAGAGTAGCGCTGTTACAATGGTATTGTGCTCACGTGCACCTGTTTGTGTTTTTTGTTCATTTCCGTTGTCCGTTCTGCTCACTGCATCTGCCTGGTCTTGTGAATGACTAGATGGTGGATAAATTTCTATGGGTAAATATTCTTTGCACTACTAACAGTCGTTCGTAGTTAGTTTCTAACACCGGCTCGTCACTAATATTTGATTTTTTTCACTCGGTGCATAATAGCAGTGGCGTCGTGCCCACAGGGGGGGAGGGGGTGGAACTCCTAATTTTATGTTTTCAGAAACTTGTCGGAAAATCTTAATTCTGTCCGAAAATTTGCGGCGAAAAATGCAACATTTGGGGCTGAAGAACAACTATTTCGAGAGAAAATTAGAATTTCGAGCACAATAATTTTCTCTGCCGGAAATGTGCAGTGTATGTTCAAAAATTGCAACTTCCTGTCCCCCCCTTTTTAACCCCGACACCACTGATAATTAGAGATGCACTGACTTATTTATTGGCCATTAATCTCTATTAGCTGATAATTGGCCAATTTGTCATCCAATGCCTTATCAGTTCATTTTCAGCACTAGTCTCTGTTTGGTCTGCTAGTTTGTAATTTTTGTGTAAAAACTTTTTTGTAAGCATGATTTTTGCCTGGGCAACAAGAAGGACATCAGGCCTTATAAGAGTTTCATTTACACAAAAATGTAATGTTTTTTGTTTGACATCCAATCTAAGGAAAATTAGTAGGCTCCAAAAGATTTTGCCACCAAAAATGCCTTTTTTGTTTGTCAAAAAGTGCAAATTTTGTCAAAGATTTTTCCAAAAGAAATGAATTTTGCCGTCCAAAAATAAGGCTTTTTTTAGCAGTGCATAACTGTAACTGTTGTTAGCTGATTCGGTAAAGTCTTGCCGAAACACTTTCGAGGCTTTTGATTTCCACTTATCTTTTTGTTTGTCAAAAAGTGCAAACTTTGTCAAAAACTTTGCCACAGATCCCAAATTTCACCAGTAGTAGTAGTATCGTTGTGTATGTTGACACAGGGTGAAAACTACAACTATCGTGATGCTCTCATTCTCTCACACTATGAAGTTGAAGAGCTGCCTGCCAGGGAGAAAGATCGGGTTAGTCGGTCTTTCACTCTCGGTCCACGTTATATAACTGGAATAATATGCCGCACCACTGACGACATATTATCTGACTGTTTAACTGTAATGCTGATCTTCTGAACTAAAAATCGGCACAATGGTTGCTTCTGCTCAACTTTGGTTTTTTGCACTCTGTTATTTAGTTACGAGCCCTCACATTGAGTGAGTGAGTAGAGTTTAACATCCCACCCGACACAGCATAGGTCATTTTGGGGACTGCCTTTCCAGGCGGAATGCACACAAACACAATAACAGAACAGTAAGTTTAACCTCTACAGAAACACATAACACAAATACAAAACTGACAGCCAAACGGATGAACATACAAATAGACCAGCGGGCTAAACTCATGAAGTGGCCGCACAGTAGTGCGATAATGCATGCCACAGTTACCTAGTTCTAGTTTGTTCCTGTTTATGTTATTTGAGCTATAAAAATCTGATTTCTCTGTGTACACTACAGTTATGTGCTCAGGTCAACTCAGCCTTCTATCCTGCATGGGATGATCAGATAGACATCAGCTATCAAGCTATTTAGTGGAAAAGCAGTGCTGGATTGGTGGTCACATGTGTTGTGTGATGAATTGGCATGTTGAGAGGTGTTATATTGAAGTAACGCAAGAGGGAGACTCAAGTCTGCAGTGCTACTGTCTGATTGCGGAATGAGAAGTGGCAGAACGTTCTATGATCTGTGTGCGTTTGCACTTTTTAGGTCGCTCGTACATAGTAACGTGAGGCCTTATGCTTTTGCTTTGTCTTTTTCCATTTTGTTTTCTCATTTTTCTATATTTTCCACTTTTCTGGACAACGGATCAGGACAAAAATTTGGGGAAAGATGACCCTTACCTGGAGTGAATTGTGGCCAAATTTCAGCGAGATTCGTGGAGGGGTTTCGGAGGGAGGGGTATTTTGCGGCATTTATAATCAACAGCTTGACAAATAAGCAGACATGGACCAAGACTTCCCGCCAGTCAGACTTATGGGTGCCTGGCAGTCTCACGTTGGGTCCTGCCCCAAAGTTTTAGTAATGATTTGCTGTGTTAATCCACGTTAGAAATTGTTAGTGTTGTTGATTTTACGATCAAACAGTTTACAAAGGACACGATATGTTTGCATGTGTCCGTGACAAACAGTTTATAATCCAGCTCGCAGCTAAGAAGTCTTACGCGGAGCATCCGTTGATCTGGCTGCTCATTGCAAAGACGCATGAAATCCGACTCAAGTGGATAGAGGCCATCCAGCTTGCTCAGTAATATTAATATTATTTAATATTAATATAATATTAATTAATTAATAATTATTAATATTAATATATCAATTATATTTGTTTTAGCTTCATTTATTTATTTACATTGAGGTTTTTTATAAGTTGCTTAAATTCTTACAACGTTCAATTTTTACTTCCAGCAAAGTAAGGAGATTGTGTTTCTGTTAGTGTTTGTTTGTTTGTGGAATTAGTCGAACAGTTCTTAACAAGTTTTTAAACATTTTTGGCCGGAAATGGAAGATTGTGGTTGTTGGGGTCATAATTGTTTCTGTCTATTTTTCACGTCACTGGCCTTAACTTATTGCTAGTTGGTTGTCAATAATGTACCATTATTCACTAGATTTTAACATTATGATGTGTATTGGCAAGGTTTGGCACTCTCCATATGTTTTTAGTTGTGCTATATTATGTACGTAACTACCCTAAGTTGAAAAAGTGCACAATGTGTTTTTTTTGTTATAACTTCACTGCCCATCATCTGACTTTCACATATTTTTTTACTAGCATACACTTTGAAGCATCTGCAGTACATTAATCGTGGCAGATCCACCACTCCTGAATCATGTTGCTGCACTACCTTGTTAAATATTTATGCCGAATTGTGTTCAGTGCAAACACAAGTCCGCCGTTTGCGCACACAGAAAGGCACGACTTCACGATGGCAAGTTTCCAAGAACCAACCATCTGTGATGTCTGTCGCAAACTGCTACGGTAACTACTGCTATTACTAAGCTATGGCAGTCTGGTATAGTATATTGGTTAAAATGGTATTGCTCTTCATAGGAAACCCATCTCAGAGCTATGGAACGTCACGGGCCGTATGGGATCACACAGTTTTACCTGCCACACAACACAGGTGAACGTGCCCCACATTAACCCCACATTAACCCCAGCGAGATAGGCCGATACTCGATTTACCTATCCCAAAGGGATGGACGGCTGAGTTGGCCTTGGTGTTGGTTATATACCAAGATGTTTTACACGTCTGCCTACAGTCGTTTATCCAGGTAGTAATCGGTTGATACGTATCAACCTGACCAGGAGTTGAGCCAATGACCTTTTGATCACAAGTCCAACATTTTGATCATTACACTGGTATTGTTGTTTATCTGAATAATACACTGATTGCCAGATGGTTATTTTATCTTGATGTAATATGGTGTTGGTGTTTCTGATGACCTTTTGCACAACTCACGAATTTGTGTCTCAATGTTCATCTTGCTAGCAATGCTAATGTGTCTTTTGAATATGTCTGTCTGTCCCTTTGTTTGTTTACCTATCAGTTTGTTTATCTCTGTGTTAAGTTATACGAAAAACTGGGGCGAAATTTAGAAAACATTCTAAGACAAAGTTACAACAATGTTACGACATACGGAAGGTTTACGACAGATTTACGATAAAACACGATTTACAGAAAAATGTGCGAGAAAGTTACGACAAAATGTACAACACCCCATTAGCTGTCGTACGACAACATCAAGCACGCATGCAGAAATTTTTTAGATTTTTCATCAGTATATAATTTTCATATAATGCTATAAAACGTATAAATTTCGTTGTTTGCGGTAACTTTAGGCAGCAAAATTGCCGCGAAATTAGGGGGGTGTTCAGTAGCCAAGTTCTTTTGTTGTTGTTTACATTGGTAACCGTTGGCAACGGTGGAAGCCAACGATCAGCGTACAGCACTGTGTGCAGCCAGGCTCGTTGACACTGCATCGCGATTGGTTGAGGTCGTGGTTGAGGTCAGTGTAATGGCGATTGATTGGCTGGCTAATTTTAGCAACTACAAAGTTACAATAAAATTGCGGCAAAGTTACAAAGTTGTAAAATCAGCTTTTAAAATTCGGATATGACGTTTTTACGACAATTTTAGGATTGTCTTAAGATGTTTTGTAAATTAGGCCCCTGGTTTATAATTTTGTGGCAAATTATCCTGTTTTGGGGATTCAGTTAGCATTTAACATTTTTGATGTGTGTACTGCTTTGTAGCGGCATTTTCTACCAGGGCTACAAATGTCAAAGTGAGTATTCACATAAATTTCATGCTTGGCGACTTTGTGTAATACGTAGTGTGCAGAATTTAGTTCCACCAATTTCTAGAAATTGCTGTAGGGAATGCGACCAAATGAAGAATAAGTCTGGAAAAGCAGGGAGTTTGAACAGTCACCATAAGAAATATGTTTAGTTTTTTTTGTTAATACTGGATATTCAATAAATGTAATTGCTATTTTTTACTGACAGTTAAATTATGGAACAATTTTTTTGAAGAAACTTTGATTTACTGTATTGTGTGTTGTGGTTACAGTTGTGTTAGACAAGGCTTAGCACAATACACAGAAGCCATAAGAAATGTCTTTTGTTGATTAATACTGAATGTTTACTAAATTCATTTTCCATTATAGCTGACACTTATCATGAAGAAATGTTTTAAACAAAATTTGATTTGCCAATAGTGTGTTGTGGTTATACACTGTGTCTCAAAAAACATCTCAAACATTTTCGATTGTAACTTGAAGAAGGATTATCAGATTTTAATAATTTTTTGTAAGAATATTTCTGAGACAACTGGCCATTTAATGGCAAGTTGTGTCAGGCATATTCACACCAAAATTATGAGAATCTGATAATTTTTGTTCAAGTTGGAATCCGGGATGTTTTTTTTTTGAGACACAGTGGAGTTATGTTAGAGTTGGCTTGTGACAATATACAGGGTGGCTATTGTCTGTAGCATTATGTTGCTGCAATTTGTTGCAGAGACTGGTATGGTTGTACATAAAGGCTGCGTTGAAAAAGCCAAAGACATGCAGGGTAATCTGCTTTGTTTAGTCAATATCTGTCTGATTGATCTTTTCTGTATTTTTATTTAATTTTATTGTAATGTCTGAACTAGTTTTACTTGACAGTTGCAACAAGTTAGACTGGTTGCTGTGTAACTTGTAAGCTGTGTTTTGGTAATTTTGTGTTGTGTTTGTAGTTTAGGTCCACGTCAGAAATGCGACAGAATCGCCCCAATTTGTCGCGCAATTTTGTCGTGCGACAAATTTGCCTAGGCAACTGTCGAATTTCTATCGGCAAACAATCGCCAAATGAAAATGGCTTCCAGCATTATAGACAACGTTTGGGAAGTTTAACTCTGGAATTTCCTGGCATAAACTCGCTCAGCCTGCAGCTAAAAATAGCTTGACGTTTGCTACAGCTATGTATTTTATAACTGTCATTACTACTACAAATTACCACTTGCTGTACGACTGCTAACACTACTGTGTACAACTGCTACAACGACTACGACTACTACCACTACTGATGTTTTGTTTAGGTCCGCCGGTGTTACCACCCAAGCGAGATCGTATAACAACGTCATTGTCGCCCTCTCCGTCGACCGCGTCTAGTAAACTACCACGCTCGGTGGCCAAGGTGAAAGCAATATCTCCATACCATGGCACGCCTGCACCCCCCAACGGCATGCCCTGTCTTCAGTTTGATGCTAACACTACCATTAATCTGCTGTCTGATGAAGACAGCCAATGGTGGCAGGTCAGTCTATATGACTACATGTGACTACTACTACTACTACTTGCACTAATAATAATAATAATAATCTGACTTGTAAAGCGCCAGTATGTGCTAAAAAAAGACTTCAGTGGCGCTGGCGGACAGAACTAGTCGCTGAGGTTAAATTTCTGACGGAAGATGTGTGTCTTCAACCTGGATTTAAACACAGTCAGTGAACAGCTACTTGTAACGTCAATTGCTAGAGAGTTCCAAACGGTGGGTGCTGGGGTGCTGTGCAACGCAAAGCACGATCAGCAAAGTGAGTTCTTGTGATCGGCTTGTATAGTAACGGTACAGCGGACGAGCGGAGATGACGAGCAGATCCCCGAAGTCTGATGTGGCGACTGAGGTATGACGGGGTGGACGTACTGCGGATTTTGTATGTCA
>Ga0209367_1003813_pt1 | contig 20630 bp, 15 predicted proteins | sample WorMetLIZISLAND2_FD_187412 | JGI IMG/M metagenome (GOLD analysis project Ga0209367, IMG submission 187412) | Marine gutless worms symbiont microbial communities from Max Planck institute for Marine Microbiology, Germany - Olavius geniculatus... ...
ACCACTTCTTTCACCCTATTATTTGATTTATATAAAGTCACAGCGAAAAATGTCTCTTGTCCAGTAATGTCAATTGTGTTTTAACATTTGATTTTAGGTTAGCATTTTGTTTGTGTGTTCGTTTTTAAACTTTTTATATTCGGGTATTCTGAGTTGGATTGTGTAGTTCATATTTGTGTTTGCGTGATTGGTTTGATAAAATGTATTTAGTTTAGTTTAGTAGTTTTTTTTTATGTTCAGTAGGTTTAGTTTAGGGAATTAAAACAGAAATTGTATGTGTTTAGGTGGCCAGCTTTGTTGACCAGTATGGTTTTCTGGCAACCTGGCTCAGTTGTAGTGTATTATGGTATCAATTAGTTGTATTTTAGTTTGAGCCAAATAAATTTCTTCTTCTTCTTCTTCTTCTTCCTGAAAGAACTTTAAACAGCCATGGTGCTAGATAGATGCATGGTCACTATGGACCACCTATAGGAAGTCAACCGCCGGGAGTCGATCACGTGACCGATGACGTCACGTGACCCCAAAAGGTCAAGGTCGTGACCCCATTATCTCTGAGGCACCATTTCTCCGTAACGGTGCCAGATAGACGCATGCGTTGAGGTATAACAAGACAAATGGCAACTAACGTCATCGACCATTATCGGAAATTTTTTCCTCTCAGTTTGTACAATTGGGCAATATTTTATAAACTTTGGGGAGACAATTTCCAATAATGACCTCGACGCCAGTCACTATTAGTATAATATTAAACGGGTCTCAATTAGACGCCAGTTCTCTACTACAAGCCAAATGGAACGAAAAAGCTCTTTAAAAAATACAAAAGAAAATGCTGCATGTGAGCAGTACATTAGATTGGTCACAATCTAATAATATTTCTTGTTTTTGTTTTTAGTCAGCATAAGTTGAAGTTTATCATGCGATTTTTACACATAGGCCTAAGTATTGATTCTTGCCTTTGCCAGTCCGTGTGTTTTGTTACTTACTGGCTCAATATGTGAGCGTGACGTCATCGTAGAACTATCTATTTTAATGTTCTGCAGCGACAAAATTTCATAGATGAAAACCTAGCTTGCACTGCATGTAACGATGGTCGTCAATGCTAGATGTTGAGTTTTATACACTGTAATTTGATGCCGGGCCCGTGATTTGATGCCGGGCCTTTGCCGTGATTTTGTCGTGATTTTTGCGATTTTCACAAAAGTCTGCCGTGTTTTTTTGCCGTGATTTAATACTCTCCCTACGTATGCAAGAACAACTGAGTTGGTGACACTTAGGCAGTAAGCAAGTGATGACAACACGACAACGTTTATCGTCCGTTTACCTTTCCAACATAGCCTTTCACCTGACGACACAACCAACTGACAGTCAACCTACCTGCATGCTATACACGCTGGCGCAGGATAAAAATAGAACATAGGCTCCAGGCAGATCAAGCAATTAGGCAGTTTTCGAATCACTGCAGTGAAGTGCTGTCACGTTGAACACTTGAACAACACAGTATGGCTCCAGAAGATAACAGTGTATCAGACAGCCTGGGATTGCAATGTACATGTAATGACGCCACTTACAACTGAATTACTTAAATCAGAAAGTACACACATATCAGAGTTAGAAACAAGATTAAATCTATAGACATTTGTTTTTTACACTGCAAAAAGATCAACTTTTTTCCTAACATGCTGCAATTTTGCTGCACAATAATTATCTTAACTGAAACAAAACCACAATTTGTATAATCTGCCATGTCGTGTGTAAGCCTAATCAGTGCTATTTGTAGCATGTAGACCTCAGTGATATGACAACACCTGGTGAACGTTTGGCATTGAATAAAAAAACGAACCAAAATGTTAATATATCAGTGAAATACAGCAGGAAATTTTACCTTTGGCATCTTGCGCAGGTTTGGAGACAGCTTTAGACTCGTGATGTACCCTCTACAACGCAGACAAAACACATTAACTCTCACAGCAGACTCGTTATTCTTTGCACACATGCAATGCTGTTCTGCAATTTACCAAAGGAGTCTATAGCTCTTCATGGGATCATGGGAATCCACCTCAGAGCTATGGAGCGTCACCTGCCATATGCGATCACACAGGGTTACCTGCCTCCTGAGACATGCAAGACGTGTTTACCTCGACCCCAGCCGATCTGGCTGGTACTCAATTTGCATACCCTGGAGAGAGAAAATGCTGAGTTCACCTGGGTGGTGGTTGGTCATATAAACAGATGTTTTATCTGTATGCAGTCAGTCACCCATACAAGTAACGTGACACAGGAAAAGCAAGTTCTTTGCAAAAATATGTACTGACAAAAATCAAAATCTCTGAACTCCCACTCTGTTTTCCTGACAACACGCTGTCACGCTGCATAATGGAAGAGATCTGTTACATGCAGCACTTATACAATTCATATAACATTATTTTAAAACGAATTCCCATCAGCCAGAAACAAGTTCAACCCTTCAGGTATTTTTTCGACAATTCGAACCCAGTTTGCATTCAGTTGCAATCAAAATGAACTTGTGGGAATTACCTGTCATCACCAACAATGATGATGGGGAATTTCGGGTTGAAAGCAACGTGCGTCAGTTTTGTTTTCTTCTTGGGAGTAACGAGTTGTTCACAGATCGGCTCATATTTGTTGACGTTCAGATCGTACACGTGCGCCTGAATAGCATGATGTAACAACCGTAGCAGTAATAGTTGTAGTAGTGATGATGATGATGTTGATGATGAAGGACGAATTAACTTTAGCGTGGCGTTAAGTCCTAAGACTACAAGGACACGTAACAATAAGCCTAAACAGTGAAGTCACGTAATAGTAGTCAGTGCAATGAGACGTTGTGGCAGTGGTAGTACAAGTAATTTGAGCAAACCTCATGTAACGTGCGATAGCAGCGTTACTGCCACCTGCGCAAGCGTACGTGTAGGCTACAGCATGCAATAGAATAATACTGCGTCTTAAAGGAGTACACAAATGTGAGGCTTCCGTACAGAAGGCTCACTGAATTTAAAAGGTCGAAACTTAGATTGTTAAAAATGTATGTTCTATGCTAAAAATTTCATACTCAAGTTGTCCACGTCTATCTCCAGCCACTTAGGCGCAATTCAGTCTTGAAATGTGCGCCGCAGCCGAAGACTGGAAAAAACATTATTTTGGTGGTTCAAGGTCATTCAAGGTCATCAATGTCGACACCATTAAAAAGCTCGTCACCAGTGCTTGTTATGATAAGCAGTATATCTGTGCCTATCTCCAACTGTTTTCACACTAGACGAGCCAGTACCGGTAAAATAACCACTTTTTAAAAGGATACTCTTCTTTGACGCCCACCTGCGCAGGCATCCTTGAACCAAGGTGGTTGGCACTTGGACTGTTAAAATCTGTGTTTAATGCTAAAAATTTCATATGCAGGTTATCTAGGTCTATCTCTAGCCATTTCGTCGCAATTCACTCTTGAAATGTGCTGTGCAGCCAACAATTGTGAAAAATTTACTAAAAACCCCTATTTTGGGGGCTCAAGATCGTTCAATGTGATCGATGTTGATAAATCTAAAAAAACCCGTCACCAGTGCTTGCTATGATAATCAGCATGTATGTACCTATATGCAACCATTTTCACGCTATACGAGCCAACAGTGGCAAAATAACGTCTTTTTAGGGGGTGCCCCTCTTTGACGCCCTTGTTCGAGGGGAATCCCCTTACCCAAGGACACAAAAATTTGTCACGATAAACTAGTGTCCTTGGGGCATCCCTTGGTGAAGATTTCGTGATTCTAGCTTGCACCGTTTTGATATAATCGCAGAGTATGACAGACCAATGGACAAACAGACGGACAGACAGACAGACGCCCAGGCCATGGCTAAGACAAGCGAAGCATTCTGTTTGCGCGTGTAAAAAGCAGTAGTAGTCATCGTAGCAGCAGCAGCAGCAGTAGTAGGCCTAGTAGGGCTATTTCAGATCAGTACGAAAAGTTTCCAGATTTAAATAATAAGCCAGATCAGTTCTAAAATATAAACACAGTTAGCTCACACCCTACCCAACCAGAAAAATTTCATTAGAATCTGGAATGTGCACACCAATTCTGATTTTCCGGCGACTTTTTGTTTCCAAGTTAGAGGCTTGTATGAAAAAGTCATACAAATGAATGGACGGCAAGACCGGTAATGCTGCCTATTAAAATGGTGGCATAATAAGTAGAGACGAAAAATAAGAAGGAATTAAAGAATTGTTGACCTTTCCATCAGCAGTGACGGCAGCGAAGACCGTTGATGAATACGGAGCCCAAGCGACATCGCCAACTGCACTACCCAGGTCAAACGTAAACATTGGCTCCCTGGCAAACAACAACGACAACAACAACTACTACTACTACTACCACAACCACTACCACTAATACCATTACAACAACATCAACAACTATATCTAGAGCAGCAACTACTATTACTACAAGGTGTTTCATAAAAAGGCACCCTTTTTGTTTCTTTTATAACTCAGTTGAATGGTGATCAATTTGCATAAAATTTGTACCAGATGTAGCTGAAAAAATACAAACTCAAATTGTTTCAACAAAATGTGGCCGTTAGTTAAATATTCTTTGCTAGTTGTAATGTAACACTGACATCATAATGTGTTGTGAGTACAAACTGGCTTGTCTGAACTGGTTCTGTCAGTTGCTACCCTGCTTTGATGGTGAACTTTATCTGGTTTACTGATGAAAATGTTCATCGTGTCAGCACTTAGCAACATGGAGGCATGAAATCAGGTGTCTCGCAATCCAAAAACTCATCCATCTCGTAAGCTGAAAGGTGTGAAAGTTAAGCTATCCCCACAAGTGTGTGAAAGTGATCGTTTTGAACTGTTTTGTGGCTACAATGTTAAAACTTCAACAGTTGGTCATCAATAAACCAGATAACATTTGCCATAGATGGAGGGCAGCTATTCAGCAAGTCTGTCAGCACGTCAGCATTACGTCATGACTAGCAAAGAATATTTAACTATCAGCCATATTTTGTTCAAATATTTCGAATTAGTATTTGTAAGACTGTTGTGCCCTATTCACCCAAACTCATCGCTAGCTGAGTATAAAAGAACAGCTACCAGTAGATGCAATTTTATATCATTGGTCAAGTCGACTGAAATGATTTGTAATGAGAACAATTGTGCTAGAAAATTTTGACGGTGATGCTACTACTCAAATCGCTTTACTCGACATGACTCGCAGGTCTATGCACTAGGACAAACGTGAACATTGGCTGCCTAGCAAGCAATAACAGCTAATACTTCAACAACAACAACAATTACTACAACTGACTTGAGTGTGGTGGTGCGGTCCCATATCTTGATGGTCCAGTCAGCAGAGCAGGTGATGAATATCTGTGTATGGTAGTGGTTCCAGGCAACCCGGTAGACTGCCATCTGATGTGCCTTGTACGTGTCCAGGAACGTGCTAGAGTACGCCTTGGAACACACGTGAAGCTTGCCCTCTTCAGAGCCCACCAGGTACAGATAGTCCTTGTCCACGTGGAAGTCAAACGCCGTACCACCACCTGACAACAACAACAACTACTACTACACGGTGCTGCAAAAAAAAGTGGATCCCTAAATTTTTTCGCCGTTTTCTCAGCAACTGTTTGGGATTTTAATATGAAATTTTACAGCTTTATTTACGGAAACCTTCTACATCTAACTGCCAAGTAAAATTTGATTCTGTTAAAAAACGACGAAGTTATAAACTTTTTAACATGACCGCTTACCGATTTTTCAGCATTCAAAAATGTTCCGGCTACAACACCAATTTAATAACATCGTTGAAACAACACAGTTAAATAATCATCAAATGCCAGAATTCCATTGTCACTGCGAACGCTCGAAGAGTTCACCGCCAGCTTCAAGCAACAACACCAGCCTCCAGTCGCATTATTTGAGAAATCTTTAACAGCCTTGTCGATCGGTCCCTGTGGCAGGTTGCCCCAGATAACCTGAAGCGCTTCCTTGAGTTCAACGATTGTCTTCGGCTTTGTTTTAAGCTTGAGGTAAGCTTCCAACATTGCACCCTACACATGACAGTCCATTGGGTTCATATCCAGCAAATTTGGAGGCCACTGGTCTTTGGTGATGAAATCTGGACAATTGGTTCGCAGCCAGTTCTGTGCGCTGCGCGGCATTGCGTGCTGCATGTGGGCTGACGAGCCCGACGCGCTGTCCTGCTGGAAGATGAATCCGGTGCGCAGACGGCAATTGCTTTAAAGGAACGATAGTTTAGTGATAATTTATAAACAATACAAATTGCTGTTTATCAAAACGTCACTGCGACGTCATCGGCAGTAACGTGTAACCAGTTTTTTGAAAATTAAATAGCATTTCTAGCATGAACATTTTTGAATGCTGAAAAATCGGTAAGCGGTCATGTTAAAAAGTCCATAACTTTGTCGTTTTTTAACAGAATCAAATTTTACTTGGCAGTTAGATGTAGAAGGTTTCAATAAATAAAGCTGTAAAATTTCATATTAAAATCCCAAACGGTTGCTGAGAAAACGGTGAAAAAATTTAGGGGTCCACTTTTTTCTGCCGCACCCTGTAAATATAAAACAGCACAAATCACAATTTAATACTTCAAACTTTACCATTACACAGTCAGCAAAGTTCTTCTACAACCACGATGTCACCCTTACACTGTATATAAACTGAACAGTTTTTTTACATAAATATCTGCAGTTTTATTGCCGTTGGAAGTAATCTGGAGCTGAATAAAATCTGGCAATAGAATAACCACTACAACTACTACCACAACTACTGCTACTCCTATTTCTGCTTCGAGTATAAGTAACCCCTCCTTCACTACTGCCATACTCTACCCCTACCATAACTAACCTTACCTCTATTGCTACCATAACCCTACGCCCACACTACCACTGTCCTACCCCTATCTCTACTACTACTAATCTACTAGTACTACTACTACTACTACTACTACAGTGACTAGTCACATTTTTGAAAAACCACAATAATAATTTAAATTGACCAAACACTAGCACTAACGTTGTCTGCTGGCGTCATCATAGATACTATCAACTTTTGTCTCCAAACTCTACTTTTCGCCAGTATTTTATTTTTTTATTGTGTGTAAAGTGAATTTAAAAATTGGTTTTATCTTTGAATATGGGCTACTTCGCTTAGTTCTACGGGTTTACTATCAATTTACGTTCAAAGCGGATGGGGGACGGCCGACCCGGAAAACCATACCCTAGAACCTAGAAAAATTACGACTCTATCTTAAACATAGCTGGAGTTATGGCAGTTTAAAGCATTGTTTAATTTTTCCCATAGGCACCATTGTAATTTTTCATATTTTCGTGAAAAATAGGTTAAAATTTTGAATTAAAATTTTTTAACCCCCAAAAGGCACTTCCTTGCGCAAAACTTGATATATGAGCCATCGTGCATTAAAATCAGTTCAGTCGCTTTTCCTGCAGAGAACGGCAAGAAAAAAGAGAAGGAAAGGAAAGGAAAAGTACAAAGTCACGCAAGCGTTATATTTCACCTATTCGTTGTGAAACCCCCCATGAATGTATTTTCACCAAATTTTGCACATCAGGAGATATGCTGGACATAGTCAGCTGTGCAAATTTTGGTGTGGAAAAACTAAGCGGTTTGGGATATACAGTAGGTCAAATTTTTGAGTCTCCCATTGAAATGGCTGGTCGCCCTTACAACAGTGCTGTGCTGCCGCACAACCTGTGATTAGCCAGTGGTAGTACCTAGCCAGAATCAGCTGGGCGTTAGGGTTGTTAGTTCCAGGTCCCGTTGGACTCCATTTAATCGTGTAGATTTCCTTGCTGTGAGCCTGCAAGTCGTGCACACAGCTCTCCTGCTTCAAACTCCAGATCTGCAATACACATAAAGTAAACGCAATCTATTTGATAAGACTGAGGCATGTGCTGATAAGACATATCTTAAGAACTTAGTGGCAGTGTATTCTACATTAACGAAAATGGAAATAGAAATGCACAAAAACGGATTCAAACAGATTTCATTAACGAAAACGAAAATGACAGTGAAAACAGAAAGGAAACGGTAATGAAAAAATTTGAAATGATAATAAAACGAAAACGGAAAAGTCAACAATGAAAACTAAAATGAGTCGCCAATGCATACAAAATTGGCAAGTAACATTGCTTGCTTAATAGGCGACTGGAAAAATCGATCATCTGCCAGTGTAATTAACACCAGACGTATCACCGTGTGATGTCCCATGGTCCCTGCTGCAAGCATAGCGTGCTAATGACCGCATTCAAAATTTGTGTTGAAAGCAGTCATTCAACTTCAAAGTTGCTTCAAACAAGTCATCATCACAGATCACTTCCAACCATGGAAAAAAAGTATTACAGGCTTATATGCTTTATTTGCTCGTATTATACTACACGTTCGTTTCTGATTATAACTGCATCTAATCAGGCGAAAACAACAACTGAAACAAAAATGTGAAAAACTGAAATGAAACTGAAACAAAAAAGTCAATCTGAAACAGAAACTGAAACAAACATGGAAAAACCCTTCAAAACGGGAACAAAACGGAAATGTAATTATGACAGCAAAAATGATAACGGAAACAAAAACAAAAATAAAAAGTGAAACTTAAATCACACTGCTTGGTGGTGCTTGGCTGGATATAGGAAGGAGAGCAAGAGGGCGTCAGAGACTGAAATATCTCGATAGTTGGTGTGAAATGTGGAAGTACAATGTGAGCCCAACACAGATCATCGGGACTTCAGAGACCAGAGTGCTCTGGCATCACATGGTTGCCAACATCATCATTCAACCACAGCACAGCACCACCACAACAACAACAACAACAACAATATGGCATCAGGAAAAACATGTGTCCTGGTTTAAGTTTTCCAGCTCTGATAATAATTCTTAAGAAAACTTCTTTCTGACGTGGCCTAAACTGCAGAGTAACTTCGGAACAAGTAATTTGAGCAAAGCCCACGTGACACGCGATAGCAGCGGTCCTGCCACCTTAGCAACTAGTGTAGGCCTACAGCAATAAAGTAATAATGCATCTTGAAAGAGTACTCAAATTTGAGGCCTCCGTATGGAATATTCCACGAATTAAGGAAGTTGACACTTAGATTATTAAAAATGTACATTCTATGCTGAAAGGAGGAGAACCCCTCTTTGACACCCTTGGGTCCAGACTTAAATTGCTGAAATCTACATTCAATGCTGAAAATTTCATACGCAGGTTATCCAGGTCCATCTCCAGCCATTTTGGTGCAATTCACTCTAAAAATGTGCATCACAGCCCAAAATTGCGAAAGATTCACCAAAACCCCCATCTTGAGGGTTCAAGGTCATTCAAGGTCATTGATGTTGACACCCCTAAGAAGCTCGTCACTAGAGCTTGTTATCATAAGCAGGATGTCTGTGCCTATCTGCAACTGTTTTCATGCGAAGCGTACCAATATCAGTAAAATAACCACTTTTTAGAGGGGTATCCCTCTTTGACGCTTGCGTGAGCAGGTCTCATTGAACATAGGGAGGCGGCAATTGGGACTGCTAGAATGTGCGTTTAATGCCGAAAATTTCATACGCAGGTTGTCTTGGTCTATCTTCAGGCATTTCGTCGCAATTTGCCCTTGAAATGTGGGCTGCAGCCAAAAATTGCGAAAAACTCACTAAAAACCCCTCTTTTAAGAGTTCAAGGTCAGCGATGTCGATAAATCTAAAAAGCCTGTCACCACTGCTTGTTATGATGAGCAGCATGTCTGTACCTATCTGCAACCATTTTCACACTACACGAGTGAACAGCGGCAAAATAACGTCTTTTTAAAGGGGTAACCCTCTTTGACACCCTCGTTCGAGGGGAACTCCCCCACCCAGGGGCAGGAAATTTTGTCACAAAAAACTAGAGTCCTTGAGGCAGCTCACAGTGAAGATTTCGTGATCCTAGCTTGTATCGTTTTGATAGGGCTGCAAAGTGTGACAGACAGACGGATGCCCAGGCCACGGCTAAGACGCATGAAGCATTCTGCTATAGCGCGTAAAAAGTAATTTCAGCAGTAGCAACAGCAGCAACACCAGTATATCTGGGGCACCATAGTACAAACTGCATTATCATTAAAGCTAAAAGCACACAACAGTGTTTTAGCTTAAAGTCATTCTTGGACGTAGACACAAATCCATGACAACAACAAATTCTGCGGTCTTTTTCTTAAATTTTCCTTTCCTTGCAAAATCCAAATTGCACCCCTGCAAAATCAACTGCGCATTCCTACAGCACAACTACAATGTCTCTAATGCATAGATATAGTGCTAACTGTCAATATTTACTGAACAATCTAACGGTATGTCAATTATAATTGTAAAGTAACTCTATAGAATTAACAACGGTATTAAGCTGGACTGCATCATAGCAGTATTTAATAGTAGAGGCAGGTATGCTGAGAATAAGTGTCTAGGTCAGTTAGTGCTGTGATAGGTCAAACTGTTATGGTAATTCTGTGTCTCAAGAGCATTCAGTGACTGGATCAGGTCGGGTCAGTGGGTCAAAGCTAACTGGGTCAGGTTATGGATCAACAATGTAACAGAGACGATACTTTGAGAGTCATGTCGTCGGAACATGAGGCCAACAGGTTGCCCTGCGGATCCCACTTTATTGCATTCACTTCATTCTGCACACAGCACATTGACAGTACACAGCTTATGATACAAACTGCAATATGCCACAAACATTTTCTACAATGATCTATTCCAAGTAATAATAAAACACCGACTCAAATGCATTCTAATATGTAAGTATAAATAATAATATAACTAAAAATATTCAGATATATTTCTGTTCTGTTAAATATGTGCAATTTAACAAGAAAAGCCCTGCTAATGCAAACGAGAACGTGCGACAACCACGATGCATGTTTGAAAGCCCAGTAAAACAAAGTCTAAGTCAGTTGCCAGAGGCCGCCAGACGACCGGCAGCTATAGTGTCCATAGTGTTTTACTCGTACTCACCAGAGGGTGTGACATATCTCACTCAGCCAATGCCGTATCGGCTGGATATTGCAAATTTTCCCTACCCCCCCTCATTTAGCGCCCTTGTTCAGGGTGACCCTTTCAAACTTATGGAAAAGCTTTACGGTTCCTGAAACTAGTCTTCCAGGCAGCCGACGGTGAAAATTTGGTGATCATAGCTTGCACCGTTTTTGACTGATCCACTCGTGTGACGGACCAAGAGACAGACAGACGGACGGACAAAACTGCGATGGCTAAGATGCGCTTATAGCAGTAGCTGCTGTTTCGTGTAAAAAGTAGCAAAGTGAGCACAGACCTAGTTGATGTGGAATGTCGACAGCTTTTTCAGCCAACAGTTTACAAATGTAATAACAGAATACCATCTGGGGCTGTATGCATAACAACGTCGTAAAAATTGATTTACGTCGGATGTAGTGCTAAGTCAGTATGCACAACGATGTCGTAGCGCTAGTCAGATGCCTAAGTCCAAACAAACGCTAGTTGCTTCAGCGACCTGTCATAAATATTTAGTCGGTCATTGTCAATGTAAACTAACGTCGCTAAGGAGAAGCTGCAATCACGTCATGCATCGTGAAGGACTTATGGTGAGTCAATTACACTATTGAAACTAATTGCAGTATTAAAAGTTGCTGAATAAAACTTTTATCGTTTGATAAATTTCATTTACTTACATCGTGCATTCTTACTTAGCCCATAGAGCTGTAACTAGTTTTGAGCACGCCCAAGATTGCAACAGATGGCAAGTCAGGACATATCTATTTTTAGCTGCAAACAGGCCGAGGCAGTGCGTTTAGCCAGGAAATTCCAGAGTCAAACTACCCGACGTCAACTACGTCTGCAGTAGCTTGTCGTTCACTACGACATCGTTTTGCATGCCATCGGACGTAACTTTCTAGTTTGGAAGTAGTTAGTCATGACGTGGTTGGCCTTACGTACAGACTAAGCTACGACGTTGTTATGCATACCGCCCCTGATATGTGTAACTCTGAACAATCCCTATGAAGGGACTCAATATGTACAAGTAAGAGATCAGACAAAGTTCTGAAATTCTGAAAATGTAATGTTGCAATGTTTTAGACTTCTCAATGGCCAGTTTTAAGGCTGCAAATAATAAAATAATGTACAATATGAAACTACAATACTGTACAAGTGAAAGACTAGATAAAGCTCAGACCGTGTGGCCCTGGAATGTCTTGATTGGTTTCTCAGCGGCCAGTTTACAGACATGAATGCACTTGTCAGTCGAGCATGAAGCAAACGTGTTGTTACTCTGCCAGTCCACATCCAAAGCCGGGGCTATACACAGGGACACACAGACAGACATATAGACATACAGATACGTATACACCAAGAGACACAATGCAAACAAACATGTTCACTCTGCCAGTCTACATCCAGTGCCGGGGCTAGATGGGGAATCACAGACAGACAGAGATATCCAGACACAGCAAAGAATGAAGCAAATGTATTGTTACTGACGTTACCAGACGCTGAAACAATAAAAGATGCATGCAGACAGATGAACGAAGACATCACAGTCATCACGATCATCAATATATTTTCAACGTGCAAGCTGCAGCCTTAGAGGGGGTGAGTGAGTAGGGTTTAACGTCACACCCGACACAGTATAGGTCATTTCGAGGACGGCCTTCTCAGGCAGAATGCACACAAACACATAATAATGGAAGTTTAACCTTCACAGAAACACAAAACACAAAAAAAAACATGCTAAACTGAATACTGTAAGAACTCAATTATACGCGTGCATATGTAATTAACCATAATGGTAGTTCTGATAATCTTCCCTGTTATCCTCCAGACAGTCAAGCCTTGGAGGACAGCATTAGAACAGACAGCATACACTACCCAGAATAGCATACGTCAACTGCACAGCGCATAACTCTACCGTCCAATTTCTCCAAACCTGCTCCAGCTTAGAGAAAAAATATTGCACAACCAAGTAACGACCTGTGGAATGCCTAGTGTCTGATGAAGACTTGCTATAAGCTGGCAAATGTCAACGCTGCTATTACTCAACTGACAGCAAGTCATGCCACTAAAGACTGATTGAAATGCAGAAAATGCAAGAAAACAACAATCCACAATAACAGAGACCCCAACACAGAAAACCTTCGGCTAGAATAGTTGAAAAACTGCCCGACTGACTAAGTGACTGACAGACGATTCACCTGAGTGAAATGCAAACTGTTGTGTACAACGACCAGAACTTGCATCCCAGATAATCGTTGTCTATAATCAACACCAAAACAACATGCATATTTTCAGAAAAAAAACTTTTTATAGTAATTGACAAGCATTTCACTCTAACAGCAAAATCAAGTGATGTTATTATGATGCATGACGCACATATGATTAACAATAACGAGTAAAGAATTACAACTGAAATGATCCAGTCAGCTAAATGCATAAGTTTCTCGGTTTTATTTTGAATCACAATGGAATGAATAATTCATGCTATGCAGTTAGTATATACTATACAGCTTATACTGACATTGGCACACAGCTTAAACAAAAGAGAAAAAATACATATAAAGACTCATTTAAAACTGTGCTTTAACTAATTCTGTTTTTTAGTTACTGTTTTGGCTGATTGTGACTTTTAGTACGTTTCACCGGCAAGGTCAGGGGATGACTCCGGAATATGACCGCACTGGGCTGACATAAGCTGAGCACACTCGTAACACCACACAATGAATAACAGCTGCAAAGCAGTACACAAAGCACATACGATCAGCAGCAGCAGCAGCAGCAGCAGCATATCACCTTGTCAACACCAGCACTGAGTATGTAGTTGCCTTTCTTGTTCCACTTGAGAGCAAAGATTGGACCCTTGTGCTGACCAAGTGTACTCACCAACTTTCCTACTCGGCAAATACATCAACAGAGCAAACTAAACAGCATGACATAGGATCCGTAAAAATCAGGCAATTTTATAGGGCACGTGTTATACCTGCAGAAGAAAAATTCAACCAGCTTTTTAGCATCAGTAAATAGATTTTTTTATGTTACCATGATGCTTGTTCAACAATGTGACATAGACATTTATTTTAATTTTGCTAATCATTTCTATTCCTCACTCTGTATTATCTACTGTCACTTGTTAAAAGCAGAAAAATAATTCAGGTATTATCTGCATAAGCAGTAGTCAAACACTTAACGTAATACAACGGAGAGCTACCTTCGGTGTTCCAGATACGTGCATAACCGTCGTAAGAACCAGTAGCCAGCAGTTGACCATCACACTGTGCAAATACATAGGGCGACTTCACTTTTTGACTTAAGACTTTCGCTGAACCAAAGCTAAAGCTGAGCGCTAAAGTCTGTACTTAGACCAAAATTCAACTAAATGATTAAAAATGGCGGAAAACTTGTAAACCTAACAGAAAATAAAACAACCAGTTATGCTTTGCTTATTTAATTGCACTGTGCATGCAAATGACGTAATTACGTAACGTTTTACATCATTGTGTAGCCATTACGGCATTTATTTTTGGTACCAGACTGCTTTAGTTTACTAAACTATCTGTACGTATAGGACTGTAAATAGTCAACACTCGCCATGTTTTCGCTCAGCTGAAGTCAAAAGTCGAAGTGGATTCCAGCTCAGCGAAATCACTTCACTTTTTGACTTAAGTAGGTACCTAGACCGAAGTTTGAACTCAGCGAAAGTCTAAGTCAAAAAGTGAAGTCGTCCATTATACGCTTGAATATAACACTAGCCCCATCCAGTGGGTACCCACCCACAAATCACGCTGTCCAATCACATCACAGGCTATAAGGATCATCTAATAAATAAGTTACGATATAGCATCACTATGTTAATTTTCAAAGCATGAAAAATCTCTGACGTCAGATGTCCATGAAACTACACGCAATCCAAAAAGTTCTGCACTTTTCCTGCATTTCAGGCCATTTTCTTGATGTTTAGCACACAATTTTTGGTTATTCATGACATGTATAACGCTTACAAAGTATCTTCTGCTGACTGAGTAATTGCTCAACAATAACGATTAATGACTATGACTGACTATAGCAAGTGAGATGGCTAAATTGCCAATAAATCTCCTTTACAATGTAAATATATCCTGCCATCTACATTTTACTTTAAGTATGTGTAAAAAAAATAAATTACAAATATTTCAGACTGCTTAATCTTCTACGTAATCTGCATGTAATTTGCACCCCACCAGAGAAAAAATGCCAGGAGATTTGCATTTCCCCTGTGAAATAGGTTTGGCCAAATTATCATACACCTATGTGTGCCTATCACAGAGATAAAAAAAGTAAAAAGGTATGACAACAGTGCAAGGTGCTCACATTCCAATCAAGTGACGTGACGTCTTTATTACTCGGCACTTCGGCACCACCTTTTTGTATGCAGTGTCTGAGAACCAGCTGCCCAGCGCTTCCAGAGCCGTTCTCATTCATGTTCCATATCCTTGCCGTCGAGTCTCCAGATCTACATTCCACACACCGTCAGCCTTCTACACGTTGTTCACTAACAACAGTAACTGCTGCTCAGACCACACGTTGTCCATCAACATCAAACTTCCCACATGTTGGTCATATACACCAACAACTACTGTTTGTTGTCCACTAACACTACAATAATGCTTGCTAACCAAAAACTCTGCAGGGCACGATCATTAACGCTCGCTAACTGACAGCCATGGGCCTACAAAGTTATAACCACAAATATCGTTAAGTGAGCAATCTGTAATGTAGATAAACAGATGCAGGCACAAAGTCCCTCTACATCTGTATCACGATATAACTGAATCTACTAATAATCTAATAACTTTTTTCGATAAACTCCGATCTGTCTCCGGTTCCAGTTAATTCGGCGGTCCAATCATACATAACTTCTTGTTGAGCCCAAAATCTATCAAGTCGCACTATAAATTAATCAATAGACTGTACATCAACTACCCAATTAGGTAAACTACTCCAGATATTAACAATTTGTGCTAAGAAAAAATACTTCCTAAAATTGTGAGTAAATGTTTGGTTGTGCAATTTGAATTTGTTACCTCTAGTTACTGAAGTGCTATTACTATAACAGGAGTCTTGCATGGAGATACAATTAACTGGCCAACAATAAAACTTCCAGACTGCTCAATGCTTGTTATCTCCTACACAAACTAACCAATAGACTTACAATACTCTAGTGGCCTGAACACTTTTCGAGCAAGCAGTACTCCTTTACTGTTAGTTTAAGCCCCTGCACAACTGAGTACAAATTGTAACTGACCTTCAGTGACTGACAAAAAGTTTTCACTTACTTTTGTAACTGGCAAAAGCCTTCATGAGTGTTATACAATAAGACTGCACAACGATGATGCTCTGACCAAACATTTTGTATACTGTTTTTGCCTAATGTCACTTAAGAGACACTTCGAAAAATCAAACAACTCTAGCTCTATCATGCCATAGATGGAAAAATGCTGAATCAAGATGGTGGAAAAAAATAGCACAAATGATAACAATTGCTGTTTGATATAACAATCTAAGAACAACACTACTTCAAGTTGAGATTCATCAGCTGAAAGAAAACTAGGGATTAACAATATTTAATCAACAAATACCCAGAAGCGAGGAGATCATTGGTGGGATTCCAGGCACAGATAAACACTTCAGACTCGTGTCCACGCAGAACGGAAACTTTGCTAGCTGGGATTTCCATGTTGCTATCGACCTCCATCATCTCCGGATTTGTTGCTGAAAACAAACCAGAATCTGCTAAACTACAACTTGCCACCAGCAGACCTTCAGACTGAGCAATATTCACTAAGCAGCAGCACTACGAGAATGGGGGTAATGAAGGCAATACAACAGCAAACTAACTCGGTTAACTGTTACCAGTGAGTTACTGATTATTTAAAATATCAGTGTTAACAGTTAACTGAGTTTATTTCACTGCCTATGCAACTCTGTCTTCATGCTAGCATGAGACGGTACATACGGCACATGGTTGTGGTCATATCACTTTTTTGTAATTAGCCATTTTTAGCAAGTGCTTACATGGTGGACCATTAAATTGCTCCAACACAATTAATCAATGGCCACAAATTTTATGCTGAGAAAGACGATATGCGAGCAGACCAACCTTCTTCACCATTAGGTCCATGAACTTCCAGCTTCATCTGAGGTCCTTTCAATGCACCCTGCTTACGCTGTTCTATTACCTCAGGCAGAACAGCATCAATCAAAGATATGCTCTCTATGTTACGCTCTGTACCATCCTACACACAGACACACCATCACTGTCAGACAGAAAAGCCGGTGGACTACACTGCTTGCAACCTTGAGAGCTACAGTGCAATCTTTGCAGCATAGCATGGACATCGTCTGTGGCAGAAGCCATGCTCTATACAGTGGTCAGACAGACAGCAGATACGGAAAGCCACAGATATGTGGTCTAGTAATAAGGATCAGGAGCCAACAGATAGACTTACAGACGGAGAGAGAGCTGACAGCCACAGCAACATAATGACACATACAGACGGAGAGACAGACAGACAGATGGACGGACAGTGACACACAAACAGTGAGACAGAACTGTGTCTATCTCTGACAGACTCTCTTACATTCCACTAAAGCCGGCTTCTTGTTCTTTCGGTTTCACAAACACCAGTTTACATTCATTCACTGCTCAGTGACAACAGATGTCGTTGGACAATGCTGTTCACATGCAGTAAACAGATCAATCTCTTGACGTTGGCACATGCACCATGAGTATTAATGAGCTAGGTGGATCAGCAAGAAAACAGTGACATGTCTGTATGATCCTACAGACAGTCAGAAACATACAGACAGACAGACAGACAGACACACACATGCACAAACACAGAGCCAGACATATGTGACATGATAATTACCACAAACAATTCACAGTGCTTCACTTCAGTCCAATAATAACAACCGTACAATGTGCATGGCATTATCAATGAAGTCAACAGTTAAAAATTTACATAATTTCTTTCACTGCTTCCGACAGTGTTAGAGCTATAACAAAATGATTTGCACTCTGTGATACTACCACATATCTGGGATAAAAATGTCAAACCACTCTACTACAACCACAACAACAACAACTGCTACTACTACTACTACTGACAGTGTAATAGTTAGTTGAACAATCGTTACCTCAGCAATGCTGATCTCTGCTTCAGTGTATTGAAGACCTTTCTGAATGATGTTGAGCAGTGCAGCCGGAGGCACCATAGATCCATTGATGTTGGATTGACTGATGTGACTCTCTATGCCAAACGTATACGCTGCATGTGTGAAACCTACATCGGACAGCCAGCAACTACTATAAATACGCCTAATACTACTACTGTACTAGTACTACTACTACCTCTAGACAAAAGACACTGTTTAGCAGCTTTCTATTGATGACAAATTATGGCATTTTTGCTCCTTTGCCAGTTCGCTCCCTGGCTCTTTTGCCCCCTGGCTTGTTCACCTCCTGGCTTGTTCGCCCCTGGCTGATTCGCCCCCTGGCTATTCGCCCCCTCCCTCCATTGAATATACTGGTGATCCATTATTGAGGCTTGTGTTTCAATTTACAGAAAGGCAACAAGTAAGTGTAGCATCACATCACTGATTAATAGTTACTTCAATTAACATTATACGTGACAAAGTGATAATATGTGATCACACTTCACAAAGTCAGTAATCTTTAGTTTCATTGCAGCGGCGGAACTATTAATAGCCTATACCTAGAATGCTTAAAACTCGGCTAATGTGTCAACGTCAAGCTTCCTTTGAAATGTATTCTTACAGGTATACTTGGGTCTAGGCCTAACAACCGCTTGACAAACGCCTAGATCTATAGACAGCGTCAGACATCATTGCAAACATTCTAAGGTGAGAATGCACACTAATACTCTGTATAATAAAATACATGTATAGGCCTAATGATTTTATTTCAGAATTGAACAAAGCATTAAACATTCACACAATTGTTTATTCTCATCATCATGCATAAACTGTCTAGGCCTAAGACAATTATTACATATGAACCTCGATGTCAAATTACTGGTATTCAACGGGGGTGAAACGTCCAAGCTGAGGGGACAAAAAGCCAGAAAGCGAACAAGTCAGGCGGCAAAAGAGCCAGGGGGAGAATCAGCCAGGGGGCGAACAAGCCAAAGGGCGAACGAGCCAGGGGGCGAACCGGCAAAGGGGCGAAAAAGCCAGACACCTTGATGATGATGTATCACTACAGTTTAAAGATGGCTGCATATTTCTTGCATGCAGCTTGCTATTTGGCCAGTACCAAACTTCAAGCATGATGCATCATCACACAGTTCACTTATCTGCTTCTCAATTATTGCTACGGTATTTGATAAACATATAATGCCATACATGGGTGAAATGACATAAGACTACACAAATGACAGTGTACGCTTACGCTAATGACTGTTAATGAAATGTGTTAAACTACTTAAATTACTTTATGTTTATTCTGCGTAATGCATTTATTTGTGAACTAAACTTGGTACTGAATATGACTAGTGACAACTAATACTACTACTGCTACTGCTAATAGTGTACTTAAGTTACCTGACTCTAGCAGGTATCTGTAGACGAGGTAATTGACCTCGTCACTACTGAAACTCATTCTGAACGTCAACTGACTGATCTCTGCATGGCATCAAACACGCACAACATAAAACGTTCAGTCATAAATATAACACAAAATAGTCACAAACTAATGGCACAATACAAATCTCATTACTATTATTCTTCATCAAACTGTTATTATTATTATTATTTGGATACACAACAAGGCACTGACATCACGCACCAAGCACCAAAAGTAATGACTTGTAAGTCACTGCAGACTGACTAAACTATAATCAGCAAATGCCTCAACACTTTGCATGATAGTAGTTGAAAAGGGGTGTCTCAAACCAAACCCATTAATATGGGAGCATCGATATCTAAACATTGTGAAAATTACCTATGTAAATGTGAACTACATGCTGGCAAAGTTGTAAGTTCATGTAAAGATAAGCTAGCGTAAACTCTGAAAATTTTCTGTCCCAAACTCGAAGCCACTGACCATTTAGATGCATCTGCAGTCTTACTGATGCAAACGCAATTTTAGTCTTTGTATTGGTTTATCGACGCCTTCATATTTGACCTTATTTTGCACCTCATATCTACCTCACGTCAAAACTTAGAGCTAATGTTTGAACTATGGTGGTGATCCAAAATTGGGTCACCATCCAAAATTGCACATTTTGTAAAGACCTTGTGAGCTACAAGTACTGAAAATTTTGTAGGCCAAAGTTCAGTACCAAAAAAGTCAGCCCAAACTTATGCTAAGCCCCATAGACTCATACAAGAAAAAGACGGCGTGTGTAAAACAAGAAATCTGAGCAAAGCTCAAGAGAAGCGCGAAAGCCTATAGCATTTCCAGTTCAGTAGTTATAGTTTCGAAAATCGCATATCACTTGGACTCGGCCCATCCGGACCATAATACACATCGGCCATAGGCGCGTGTGGCGTTGGCGACGGTGGCGCCTCCTTGTGAATGATATAAACTTGTGCAGCCCGATGT
>Ga0209367_1003815_pt1 | contig 20627 bp, 11 predicted proteins | sample WorMetLIZISLAND2_FD_187412 | JGI IMG/M metagenome (GOLD analysis project Ga0209367, IMG submission 187412) | Marine gutless worms symbiont microbial communities from Max Planck institute for Marine Microbiology, Germany - Olavius geniculatus... ...
GGTGTGGGACAACCCTGCAGGAGTTAAGCCACGCTGCCCTAGATAGGCAGCGGTGGGCAGCGATAGTAAGAATGGCGTCAGACACCAACGGGCATTGAGCCCACGGTTGTCGATGATGACGATGATAACTATATACTGCATTTCCACACACAATGTGCCACAACGATGCCCCAAACAATGGCAAAAATATCAACATAAATATGGGTTTCAATCATCCATATTCTGGAGCTCAGTCAGAGCCGAAACTCTTGGCAGAAACCGAAAACGAAAGCGAACAATGTAACAGGTTGAAATATAATGAATTTACAATAACTTATTAAGTTACGTTTCAACCTATAAGTCTATTCAAAGAATGTCTGCGACCACACATCATTCTACAACGAAATTATCATCTGACGTGCAGCGTAGTATGCACTTCATCTCAGAATGCAACTGCAGTAAAAACTTATTAAAGTCTGTCCTGCATGCTTGCCACAGTTGTCGCGAAGAGACTGCGTGTAGGCCTATAGGGAACTTTACTGACCACGGCGTAGATAACTAGATTCATCCTATCTAACAGCCAGTGCATAAACGACTGTTTAGATGGACCGCATAAACTACAGCGTGGCAACAAAAAAGTCGATCGGATGCTTTAATGTTATTTCCGGGGATATCACGGACTACGACTACACTACTATACATCTCCCAGAGGGATATAGGCGCGGAACCCAAACTGCAGGGATATGTCTCTGGGTTGCAAGTCTACACTCCACTTAGGCTACATCGATTAGCTGTGGATTTGTTGAACACCATGCTGTACAACAAGTCCATAACAAAACTCCATAGACAAGAAGCCCGGCTGTCGCTAGGATAGTCGATCGTACTGGTTGTCAGTGACCTTCAAGGTCATCCAAGGTCAATGATTTCCATCTCGTCTGACAGGGCGTATGCCATTTCCTATTGGTGATTAATAGTAACCTTGGTCGTATCTTTCACTGTTTTCGAGATATGGCCAGTTATCCCTTAAAACGCACATTTTTCCATATATACCCCCTCCATTCAACCCCAAATTTAAAAATATTCCCCTTGAACTGCATCCCCCGAATTTTGTATGCGGAGAGCCTCGACAAAGGGCTATTTATTCTTGCAAATAGTTTTCCCCTATGACCGAACGCACAGACGACAAACGACAGACGACAACTGTACCATAAGCTCGACCGTTACTCAAGTACGGTCAGCTAAAAATCAAATCCACACACGTCAAAATGCTGCACAGTTTGTCGTACGACTTGCTGTCCAGCAAATGCACAACAAGTAGTGGAGTTTGGGCTCTGCTAAGCTCAAGTCGCGCTGCAGTCGATCGCAAAGAGCGCGATAACGACTGCAAGACAGCGCTGATTGTAGATTAACGACAACGACATCCCAGCAGCACCAGCACCAGCAGCAGCAGCAGCACGGACACGACACGGCGTTATCATGCTCGTCAAGGCGAGATTGCTATATAGTACCGATAGAATGATATAACTTGGCGTCATTTCGTAACGACTGCATCCAGTTCGCTCAACCCTGAATAATACAAAATATACCGAGCGATGGAAACTAATTATACAGTCAATTGCTGAATAATGGCACACACGAGGTGACATCTGAGAAAGTGGACTGCTTCACAGAGATACTAACGCACAGACAAATGAAATGCTTTGGTTCAAAAGAAAACAAAACTGAAACGACTACAAATACTATATGCATCAGTCGGTAAAGCACATACCTCCCTAAGTACGAAAAATATGCACCCCATAGAAAACCACAGGCATATATGCCCTACGGAAGGCTATACAACATTGCCAACAGTTCCTGCAAGTTTCACTAAATCCCCTGGCTAACACCAAAAATCGTCAGCTTACACCCTATAGCTAAGGCAGCACTGAAAGCGCGCGTTGAGTTTCTTTACTTATTTATCAGATGACGTTGACTGGTCGGTTACTGCGAGCATTCAGCCGAACTATCTGCACTACATGGAGGTATATCCTGCATGGTACACTACACGGCTGACGGACACTTAGTCAATCACTGGTTTCCTGTCAACGGTGATCCGCAGAGCCTCTTACGTGCTCCTCGTCCACCCACGAAATGACAAGACAACCCCATCTCTACTCCACCCCTTCCTTCCCTCCACCACGCTACAACTTCCCTCTGACGACGAGAGCAATCAATAAACAAGCCTCCACAAACGAACGACCCTTCCGCATATCAAATACACTCAACTCAGCTTCTTATCCCAGCTTGACAGGAATGCAAATCAGCTCAGCAGATAACCTGGCATACGGAGAAAGCTACACAACGTGGCTAACCGGTGAGGTGGTATGTCCGAATGCTGCACCGCTGTCATAGTGTGTAATAGCGCTGACAATGTTCACAGTATATAATGGCCCGGTGGAGAAAAAGCAAGTCTACGGTAGCAAGCGAAACTCAGAATGTGGATGGAGCGAAGCTATTAAGACCCCAATTATACAATTAATTATTAGCAAATGACTGTTCATCTAATTTATATGGTTTGGAGGCCCAACCTGTAGATAACTCAGACCTATCATCTGTCGACTTCAAGAGATAAATTGTTACTAACCCGAGGAACACGTAAGCGTTGTTTTCAGCACCGTCGCCAAGATTTATTTCTTGTCAACACAGTAAATCATGCACCACTGCACTTAGCTTAATGAAATTTTGCAAGAACATGTATTGAATATCAAGGTCATATGTCAAAGATCAAGGTCACGTGGGTTTTGCCTATTATTTTGTTTGCATGATACTGCTGCTAAACGCGGGCGGTACTTAGCCTTGAATAATAAATTTACTTCAAATCAACAATACAGTTCCTCTTCAGCCGCTCCTCAAAATTTCACCAAAATCCGTTCATAATTTTGTTAGTAACCTCGCTGATTAAAACCAACTACCAACGAGCTTTGTCGATTTGCTTTGGCGGAGGCATTTATGCATATCTTGCATTGACTTTTTCAGTTCTCCATTATGGATTGCACCAACCGACGGCAGAATAAGAGCAAAGTCGATGTGGGCGGGCAAAGAGACTGTACTAAAGCTACTGCACTGATGCCATGTGACACGCAACAGTCGCATCACGCACATACACCTGCGTCACGTGACCAATCATCAGCAGATCTACATGTCTATTTAAATTAGTTTAAATTGTAAAGCACAAAACATCTCTGCAAAAATATTTTGTGTTTTGTGGTACATTTTTAACCATTACTTTATTAAACAATAAGCCCAGCTGTCGCTAGGATAGCAGACCGTACTGGTTGTCAGTGACCTTCAAGGACAACCAAGATCGACGATTTTCATTTTATTTGCTTCCGGGCGGACTAATGAAACGTAGCTTTTCCTTTAATAATTAACGATACGATTACCACATTCCGAAATATCATGGTCACTTTGGTCAGGCTGAAAAGAACAAGCATCAGGTATGAAATCGCATGTAAATAAATACAAATTTGTGACTTGCTCGACTGAGGTAACTGTTTGCTTTTAGGCGCCACGTAGAAATTGACTTTATTATTATACTACAGGGTGGGCCAAAAAAACCGGACCTGTTTAGGCGTTGATAACTCAGTGACGGTTAGTGGTAGAAAGACGCGTGATACGTCAAAAGTTTCAGAATGCTGTAAAGAATAAACGACAAATTTGCATAGTGAAACATTTAAATATTCTTTGCCTAATTTGCATAAATATTCGTCACCCCCCAAATTCTGCCAAATTTGACTGTAACACACGGATTTAACATGGACATTTGAACTTTTATAACTTAGCGATGTTTATTGATGGAAAGGCGCGTAATATGCCAAAAGTTTCAAAATTGTGTACGAAAGAAGTGTACAACTTGTGTGTCTCAGCATTTAAACATTCTTTGCCTGATTTACGCAAATCTGTCCCACCTCTAAAATCATGCTAAATTGGCAGTAACACATGAATTTAAGTTGATTTTCATTCAGCATACAGTGAAATATCAAAAATCATTAACACATACGTTGAGTTTAGACGAAATTCGACATAGGCAGTTGCCCAGCTTTTGCATTCATAACCGTCATCACTTTTTTAGGCAGCTGATCGATCGCTGGGGTCAATGTGTTCAGGATCAGCTGAGCCCAGCATTCGATTAGCACACGTTTTAGCTGGTCAGTTACTGAAATTTTGTGACCATGCTATCTGCTACAATGTCCCCACAATGATTAATTTACAGAATTTAAATGCGGACTTCTTGGCAGTGAGTTTTTGAGTTCAATGAACTCGGGCACATGGGAGTGCAAGGAAATGCCTAATTTCAAGGGTAATGAAGATTTAGGCATATTAAGCAAAGAATATTTAAATGATTTGCTATGCAAGTTCGGCCCTTTTTGTCTACAACATTCTAAAACTTTTGACATATCACACGCCTTTCTACGGGTAACCATCGCTGAGTTATCAACGCTCAAACAGGTCCGGTTTTTTTGGCCCACCCGGTACAAGGTAAAACAGTCATCTGCACGGGACTGCCAATAATATTATCGATACGGAAAGTCGCCGAATGGCCACACCACACCTTGCACCCGGCTCAATCACCGTTTCTCACTACACTATACTATTTCTCGGCATCTATCTATCTGCAGCTGCAACCGTCACTCTTCCGTGCACGAGCGACGCCACGCAAACATATCAGTTGCTTAGCAACGCCCAAGCGACACTTTGCAAGCATCACGTTCCTCACAGAGGACAACGTGTAGCAGATCTTGTAGTTACCGATCACGAGCAGAATATCAAGATTTTCACACACACACACTTCTGAAGCCTTTTGCCATGAAAGCTCATCCCATGCGACGTCTTAGCCGGACCCTCCCTAAGCACAATTAAATTAACAACTTAGCATATAACGCAAGTCGGCGGATGGCAGCAGTCCTGGTCACATGGGGCCTACTGTTACGCCTGCAGAACTAGCCGTGCATACAGTGTGCAGTGGGCGAGTAGCGCGGAAGGACGGACGGCCGCATACGTGACGGCGGTACATCACAAAGCGCGCGGACATCTTCGCTTGTAATAGTGACGATATATTGATATACCAATCATACCACATCTCGGGTTCTAGCTGTACGTATACGCTGTTGGGTGACCATCAATCACAAGCAGACCTATGCTTACATTTAACGTACAGCGACGACGACACGCACGGCTAATGAATGGCTACCAGCGCATTGCAACAAGAAACTGTAATTCACCCGTGCACTACAACGTGTGTTTGTTTCCTTCCTTTTCCGCATGCCGCGTGACGTCAACACATTCATCTTTTCTGCAGTCGGTTTATATACGAGCGACTTCCGTGTCCACCGCTTCTGTGTCCCAGCCGATCCTTTGCTCGACGCTATAAGCTCACACTCCATCACTTCGAGTGTAGAGGCACGTCCAGAGCGACGTAACTGAACTGAACGGTTTAGTTTTTGACAAAGTGACGAATGGGTAAGCAGGGCGAGCCCACTGGTCATTGGTTGACGCGTACGTGAGCGCAGCACGTAGGCCAGCCACCGACGCCGTTAGACGGTGCCTACTGTAATGCATTGCTGCTTGCCCATTGGCCAGTTCGTCATAAACCAAACCACGTCAGTTCAGTTCAGTTCAGTTATGTCGCTGTCTACGCGCCTTGCCGGTTGAAAGACGTTAAACTTGCGATCGCGAAGACGTGGGTTCGACTCACGGTCGCGTCGCTCTCAAGTGGTTGTACATTGGTGAGTGACTCCGCACAGACCAACCATCTCGGTATACAACCAACACGAAGGTCAACTCAGTCTTCCTTCCCTTCGGAGTAGGTAAATCGAGTACCAGCCTGTCTGGCTGCATGGGTTATGGCAAGGCCGTCGTGGTGACCCCCTTCGCATTTATGGAAAAGCTTTACGGTTTCTGAAACTAGAGTCTTCCAGGCAGCCGACGGTAGGGATTTGGCGATCCTACCTTGCACCGTTTTTGACTGATCCACCCGTGGGACGGACGGACGGACGGACAGACAGAATTGCGACGGCTAAGACGCGCTGAAAGCAGTAGCTGCTTTAGAGCGTAAAAATGTCACGCAACAAACGTAAAGCCTCGAAAAGACGTCGGCGTCTAATGACGACAAAACAAGCGGCCAGCCGCGTTATCACGGGAAATCATAAGCGTCAAACAGTCACCAATGGAAATCGCTGCAGTATTGAGTTACTGCAGTCTGCTTCATTTCTTCGGTTTCTTCTTTCTTGCTATGTTTTAGTGCAGCGCACGGTCAGGTCAGACGCGGTGAACAAAATGCCCTAACAATGTCACACTCACTGAGCATACTCCCACTGGACCTTCTGCACATTCTTAAAAAATTCCTGAAGCCAGCCAAGCCTGACTACAACGGACAGGAAACACAGGAATAATTGACATAATAGGCAGCAGCAGCAGCATCAGCAGCACCTGAAGAAGCTTGAGAGCACCTACACACCTGAGAATCACGTCACACGCCGGGGATTACGGCTAACTGTAATCTATCGGCTATAACACTGTGAGGGATCGGCCAGAGACGCCGTAAATGTCCGCCGCATGCAGGAGATGTGCTGCTGATGTCTTAGAGAAAGCTCTGAAGACACGAAGATATATAGCAGTTCAGGGCCAGCAGCACTTTAAATGCGTGACTTCAGGAAATAATGGCACGAGCTAACGAAGCTATAGCGCATTCTGCGATACCCATTACCACAGCTCTAACCGACAACTAAACCTGCGGTGCATCGGGTGCAAAATGGAGAGTAACTACCACCGCCCCCAATGAATATCATTATACTGAACATCACCTGTTTGCCTTTACCCAGCAACGACAAGATGCAATGCCTAACATACTTGGAATGATATTTCCTTGAAAATTCCGATTTTTCAGCCGCAGCGCGAGGCATATAAAGCACGGGTCCTGAATACAATAGCGGTAGTTAATTGTATAAAACACGGTGCCGCCGCATGAATGGAATGAAAGGACGTTAATCAGCTCCCATACCGACCTTAGCGCTGTGTGTGTCGCATGGTCTCGCATACACAACGCTATTAGGCAACCGGTCGTCTTAGTACATGTATACACAAACTACTTTTCAGTCACACATCTACAGTCATGTCCTGCATCAACCCCGTGCGTAACAACAACAGTCTGAGTCAACAGTTCTCTATACCAGTCATTCTCAAACATAATCAGCAAGCCTTACTATATGCAAAATACCAACAAATTACAAGTAAATAAGTAAGCGAGTAAATAAGATGTTTCTACATCGCAAACAAAGTGAATTATCGTGACTGTGATTCAGTCCGAACCCAATTCATGTGCACTTGTGTAGATGCTTTTGAGCACACTGCGACGCCATTCTTGCCTATAACTAAGCCTACAGATTCCATCCGATGCAATGTAAAAATGTTGTCCGATAAATGGCGCAAAATTGCCTGATTGCCAAAACGTCAAAAAGCATGAACAGCCACAATGATTCATTATCACCAGCATCACACAGCCAGCGGTACATTAATGAACATGAGCCGGTTACAGAGGCGAGTTAATGAATATTAATTATCACACGCACCGGCCTCTTTGATCTAATACGTTATTACTGTTAAATTATATTAACGCGCGAGTGAGAATGCTGCTAAAGCTGTACACAGCATTCAAAACATCATTCATCCCACTCGCTGTTGAAGTATATTAAACGCTGCCGACGCCATCTCATGCATATTAACGAGGAGGCGGCTCCGCCCCTTCCCCCCCCGCCGACTGACCGTTTCACACCCGCAACCCTGAATTATCAATGACCATTCCTGGCTGACTGGCCAGGTTGCCGGGCATTAACGACTGAAGCAACGACGAGCGACCGACGGAAAGCGGAAATTACTGTGCACTGCACGCATGCGCCGTGCACCGACTTCCGGCAGAGGGGACGGGCGTATAGGTGCTATATATAGGATCCCGCTCACCAGCTGCCGTAGGTGTGTTATGTCGCCGAGCTTTACAACTAGTTTTATACCACAATATACATCAGTCTGGACTGTCCGGCCATGCCCATGCCAGGCAATGACCTTATCATTTCGTGGCATGTACTCTTAATACTGACGCTGTGCGCACGGGCAGGATTGCGCAAAGAAATCGACTCGGTTCAATTCAAAGCGCGGGACCAAACTGATCCGAGGCTATATAAATAATATAAATACAGTTTTCATACACAAACAGATCAGAACTTTCAAACACTCAAGTTCTAATAGGTGGCCTTTTAATCTTTTCTACATTATAATCAGCGTGTTCCTTAAACCAAGAGCCAGTTGTGAAATTAATTATTCTCAATAGGTAGGCCCTATGTGGTATTGGAAATCCAGCAGTATGCAGAGCAAATCTACAGCGTCCAGTGCTCGCCGACAAAGTTACCACATCAAAGTCTCGATATGATACGTACATGTGTAGACCTACAACTATAAAGCTCTTTCAGAGTTCAAACCTCTGCCGAAGATAGCACCTTATTCTTGACTGTCTACGGTAATAAAGAATCCTTTCAACAAAATTTGCCAGATCACGATCGCAATCCAGACTAAGACCAATCGATCATTCCTCGAACCACGTCACATCCGTCAAAATCTAGTCTCACCGATAATGTTTTCAGCAAGTGCATCAGTCAAAGACGTAAATAAGTAAAAACAGCAGTGAGGCAGAACGAGTCTGGCAATGTACTCGTCTTGGACTCGACGAGTCCTTATTGCCAGCACTCGGACTCGGACCCACTGTCTGAACACTTGGACTTCTTAAAGCGCAGCACGAATAACCTGTGGTAGGCCTAATGCTTTTAAGTTCTATCAACATGTTGTTAACAGTTTACTGTGTTGTTCTTCTCAAACAAAAAAATTCTCATCAGTGAGCCCAAAAGCCAGCAGAATTGGCTTGATCAGCCACACTTAACCAAAGTTAACATCACGAAAGACAAAAGCTGGTTGGTGATCAATGAGTTCCATCAATGAGAAAATAACAAGAAAGAAACTAAAAAACTAGGGGGAAAAAGATAAACGTTCATAAACAGCATTTTACGAACATTCTGCCTCGTCGAACTAGCTGGACGGACTCAGAATAAATGGACGTGTATAGAAGGAGTAAAAGCAATGGAGGAGCACGCAGACAGCTGAGACTGTGCAGCAGACATGCACTAACATTGAAGTACACTAGATGTCATGTACTTCACAGTGACGCGCCGCCGCAGCCAGTCGGTGCCAAAGTGCAATACCACCAATATCGATTAGACTCAACGTAATAGTGCTCCTGTAACGCGCTGCAGCAGCAGCCGTTTAGCATTAAAACAATACACTGACGAACCGCACGGGCACCAACAGTCGATAGCATTCACCAATAACAGCAGCAGCAACAGCAGTGGGGACAACTGACCGGGAGGGAGGAGAGGGAAGGATGGCTCATGGTCTGAGGGGAGATCAGGCCAGAGATGGTACACGAAGCAAAGACAACACAGGAGCCAAATTAATTACTGTAGGCCTATGTGTACCCAACCAATATCCAATCCACATATCACCAGAACGAACAGCGTACTTGCAGTACATGCCGTCAACCCCGACGAAATTGAGGGCGAAGCCTGCGAGTTCGAGCTATAACTCACTCTGACGTTCTACTGCAAATGGCTAACAGTCTATACCAAACACTTTTCATTATCGAACGACTTCACCGAAAACTATGCAGACATGAGCTTGTAAATAGTTGCTGAGCTTAAAGGACCTTTATTCTACAACCACGTCATGTTCATGTATTCACTGCCCGGGCTGCATATTAAAAAGTATAAAGTCTATAAACCCATCAGAGTACACAAATATCATTACCCACTATACTGGTGCAGAACATTACGAACGCCCCATCCTCAGATCATCACATAACCTCTAGGGTACTATCAGGTACAGTACTCAAATACTCATTTTTCATCCGACTGAGATTAGGAGGCCGAGTTGGCTTGAACAACACGATCGGTACACTGGACCACGATGAGGCTTTTCTGTTGTATAAAGCACTGCGAAGATGGACCAAGGCGGGTGGTATATTGAAAGTAACAGGTTTTTGATTGAAAAAGAAATAGCCTCTCCGCGCCGTGGACGACATAAGTAGGTAGCATATGGCGTAAAGTGGCGGACGCACATAAGAAGGTCGTCAATAGCAATGAGAGTCGTCTGAATCTGATGACACAGGGAATAGATGGGTTATGCACACATACGCGTCCATGCTCACCCACTCAGACGTGCACCATCTGTTCTCTCTACTACGCAGTGGGCAATTTGTAAACACAGTCACGTGCTGCTGACGACCAAGACACACCAGCCAGGTCAATACATCCAGAGTGCTGACCATCTATAGGCTACAGTCATTCACGGGACGGTCATAATACCAACTGAGCCCACACATTTAGCGGCCAGTTGCCACCCACAATCCATCTGGCTATTTGTACCAAAAACCATCCCACTTGTAAAAGCAATAAAGCATTCTGAATTTCTGATGCAAGATAGATGCCCCAGCTGAGATCTAACACTGTGACTACTGTGATGCTCCAAATGCGTCCAATTTGGTCAGAAAAACGCATGTGTACACAGAACCAGCAGGCAGCAGCACATGCATTGACTGTGCTGTGACTGTGGGCTCAGTTTTGCATTAAGAGCAAATTAAAACTATCACACCAGTGACACATGTAAGACCTAGCAAAAAGGGGCATGGCAAGCGTGGAGGAGTGTGGTCTTGGGCCTGGTTAAAGGGTGAGAAGGACAAAGCCTCCCCCTCAACCAAAGCTGAAACACTTTTAGCTTTTGCCTGCATGCTCAACGAAAGTGGCAAGCTAGCCCCACTTTTGCACCTTTTGATACAAAATCTATTGCCAAAAATTTTCACAGTCTTGCCAAGAGCAGCAGTCACATCATGACTCCCTAAATATGACATTCATACCAAACAATGAAAAAACATCAGAAACAGCATGAATGCAAAAAAAAACTGCAGGACAACAATCAAGCTGTATCATGAAGCAAACAGTAAAAATTTCATGTTCAGATATTATGATGAGCAAGATGCCAAGATGACATATCTGCAATGTTACCTAAGAGCACTACTTCAGCCTGTTTAACCTGCCAATCTTCCAAGCTACTGCAAGGTTAGGCTTTGAGGGTGCAAGTACCTTTCACAACCGTTGGACTGACAGCTAGTCAGCTAACAATACTAAATAGGCAACCAAAATGCAAACAAATATGAAGGCTTAAGTTAAGCTGTTTAAACAGTGATGACTTCTCATCAATTCATAGCTTCAGTCATTTTGTTACTACATTTCCACAAAAAGTAGTATAGAAGTACACTGCAAAGAAGTTAGTCAGCATAGAGCAACCAACAAGGACTGTCAATGTTACCACAACATTATACTAATAGCCACAACCATTACATATAAATACTGCATACCCAACAAGTGCCACTACACTGCCAGTATAAGAGAACAGATGCATATCTAATTACACATTCATAGCTAACACCCCAATGTACCTACCAGTTGCAGAGCATCACATGCTAACTAGGCTTAACTGGCTAGATCTAATAGCTTACAGCAGTACATAGAGATTATAATCTCTACAGGCTGACACGTACTGAGCTTTGCAATACTAGCAACTCCCAGAAAACATTTATACACTATGCACTATGACAGTAATGGCCAATCACATATCACTTTAACACTGTATTTAAACTTCAAAGTATTTCAGATCTTAGACTGTGACTCATGCCAGCAGGCCTGGCATGAGCCTGACAAGCTTTGTAGGCTAACCTATAGTGTATGCATATAGCAGGTGGCGCTATACAATCATGGCATGCAACTGCAGGCTCTTTCGTGGACAGGAGCCTCAGGAAGGTGGCGGGCTTGGTCAGGGCCAGACCGTAATGGTCTAAAGGTGCCTACAGCAGTGGCCAAAAAGTGCCAAAAATAATCCCCGTAAAATTGCTAATAGAAGCTTCCAGCTTTTATTAGAACATTGTCAATCTGGCATACCAAGGTAATAAAACTTTTTCTATGGTTAGTGTGCGCACTGCGCAATACTATTACCACAGTACCTATACACGCCTTCGGCGCGTATATATAGGTGGTATTACTACAATACAAGTTAGAGTGAGTGTATAAGACTACTGCACATACAACTGATCACTACTACTACTACAACTGCTAGTACACTTACAACAACGACGACTTGGATGTCCAGCTTATATTGGAGATCCGGCTTATATTAGGGACCCGGCTTCTATTAAAACATCAGTGTCAGATCCCCGGCTTGTATTAGCAGTTTTACGGTATCACCTTACCGAGTCAGAAGCCTGCGAACGACCACCAGCAGCAGTTGGGCCAACATCAGGCGTCTTCTGTCGCCATTTTCCTGTCATCGACGTTGCAGTATAATGTGACGTCTTCTGAGCCTTCTTTGCCGACGTTCCACTACTGCCGCTTGCACCTCGAGACTCTGTCTTGGGAGATTTGAAGGAAGGAGTAACACCGACTGCCATTGCCAAACCTGTCCCGCTACCGCCACCTCGGTGGTCAGAGAAGTCAAACCGCTGATCAGCAGCTGTGCCAGACGACGCCCGCACTATTGGCAATGATGAGACACCTTCAGCGACCGAGTTGGATGATGGATTGTTGTTTACAGCCACAAAGCTGGTTTTGTTGTTGACATCTGCTGACATTTTCTGCTGATCAGCATACTCCTGTGACGACGTCATAACTTTAACACCTGCACAAAATAATAACAGTCATCAAATACATTTCTGAAACAGTGTTACCAATAATGACCATTGGTAACTCTGGGGCACTTTAAATCACTCATGAGCAAAAATTTCGGTCAAAGTTGGGGTTAAGTTTTAGAGTTAGGGTTAGCGTTAGCTATGTTATCTGGTCATATATTTCACATTTAATCGATGACATTTCATTGAACACGCAAAGGTAAACAAGCGTAGAATATTGACACATTAATACATTACATCGAACAGAATTTTGCTAAAATTATACATGACGTTGCATTGGCTATCGAAAGGCATAATACCACGTCTACGCCAATTCTTGCTGTTTTACTGTAAAAGATCTCTCTCAACAAAAAATTAACAAAAACCCAACAATTTTATTACAGATAATAACTCATAAGACATAACTCTTTGCAAAAACGCTTTTTGAATCACTAAAATTTGGGGACAAATTGATAACCTTTTACCGTTTGTTCTGTATTCTTAAGAAAATCAAGAAGAGAAACTGAACGGGACTGGTAGCCAGCTTCATCCGTCACATGAAACCAAACAGAAAATTTACGAGTAAAAGAAATAAAAAGCCGTAAACGAGCTGCTGTCAACGTTACTGCACATGACATGAAGCGGCGTAAATGTAAGTTGTATTAGTCGAGCTAAACCACCGTGCCTCAGGTTCAACACACCTGAAGCAAACGACTGCAGGCGGACTAACGCGTACAGCTGAGTTGCAACTTCAGACCGGCGTACGTAGATCGTTCCGAGTAATACATTCTGCGGTAGTGTACTAATCTATCAATAAGCTAAATTATTCTACAGATACTTTCTGACATCTTCAACGAACTACATTTCGACCCTAGCTCGCTCCTCCCAAAACACAACAACGTTCCCCGACACCGAATATTCAGCGAAGACTACACGCCCACCTACGGTAAACAAACACTGGACGTGCACATACTCTCGAACCCATTCGCAACTTTTGATGTCATTTCACGTACAATAGAAAAAAACTTGTAACGACAATAGCTGTAAACAAGTTTAATATTATAAAAAATCGATTAAAATATTTATATAATTAACAATTTATAAGCGAATATTAGCCATTTTATCGATCTGCAAAACGAAAGATGGTCATGTGGTCGGGACAGAGCGCTAACAAGCTGTCACGGAGTCGCTCTCTGGCGAGTACGACGATATCAAAGTTCAAAAGGAAGGCAACTGAACAAAATTAATGCGCGCCATGCGAGACGCAGCAGCTGTTAAACTTCGCTTTCTCGTGGGGCGTAAACGAATATTCAGTTTTTGGCCCACCGTTAAAGTCGAGCCTTTGCTACTCCTACGTGCGTTACTTAGTGATTGATTTTAGTAAAGCTTTTGACGTTGTTCGTCATGATGTGTTGGGTGCTAAACTTGCCCAGCTACCGTGCACCTTCTGTTTTGCAGTGGATTATTTCTTTCCTTAATGATAGGGCTCAGCAGGTAAAACACGCATCGTCTTTCTCTTCTTTTAAGCCAATCAACATGGGCATAGTTCAAGGCTCGGGTCTGGGCCCCACTTTGTACATTGTTATGGCTAGTGATTTGAAACCTTTGTCGGTAATGAATATATTGCTTAAGTTTGCCGATGACACGACATTCCTTGTACCAGAAAATACGGACATAAACATTTCTGTAGAGTTTGAACATTTCCGTTGCTGGGCTAAAGATAACCACACGATTATTAATCTATTAAAGACTAAAGAAATAGTTTTTTGTAGACCAATTGTTCGCTCATTCTTATCATCATGTTCGGAATTGAAAGTATGGTGTCTTTTAACTTAGCTTCTTGGTGTCACATTTTGTAGTAACTTAAAATTTGATGAACATGTTAAAATTTAAAAACATTTTAACTGTCTGTTCTCAGCTTTGTTATTTGTTGAAGTGTTTAAAAGCGCTAAACTTGATGTTTTTTAAACAAGAAATTTGAGATAATGCTCACGAGACGCGCGAAAGCCTATAGCATGCCCATGCTTATCTGCAACCATTTTCATGAAAGACTGGCCAACATTGGAAAAATAGCGACTTTTAAGGGAGTAGTACCGCTCTTTGATGCCCTCGTGCGCATGTTTTCTTGAACCTAAAAATCGAGACTTTGACCTTCGAAATCTACGTTTAATGCTAAAAAAGCAGCTATACTGCTCAGCGCGTCTTAGCTATCGCAATTCTGTCCGTCTGTCTGTCCGTCCGTCCGTCACACGGGTGGATCAGTCAAAAACGGTGCAAGCTAGGATTACCAAATTTTTACCATCGGCTGCCTGGAAGACTCTAGTTTTAGCAACCGTAAAGCTTTTCCATAAATTCGAAAGGGGTCATCCCTAGCGAGGGCGCAAAATAAGAGGGGTAGGAAAATTTTACGATTTTGAGCCAGTAAGTCGTTGTATTTCAGAAACGGTGCGAGATATGGCCTAAAATCACTAATAGGAAGTCGTACACGGGCTTTCGATTGCCACCCAGAACAATGACCTTGGATGATCTTGAACGCAAAAATAGAGGTTTTTATGGATTTTTTGGAGATTTCTGGCTGCGACGCAACTCTATACGTTCGCAAGGTGTCGCCACGCAACTAACTCGATCGTTATGCAATGCAGATGGAGATTTTGGTATTTGTATATTAACTTTGAGTGAACATTTCAGTGGGCAGTGGGCTTTCATACATGCGCTGCTGTCGCGCGTTTTTTTGCGTTAGCTAGGCTTTCTTGTAAGGTGAGGTAGACAAAACTATAACCGTTTACGTCAAGTTTCTTCGCGATGTTGCTTGCTAAAAATTATTAAAATCGGCCAGTGTTTTGCGGTGCTATTTAAACAATTATAGTGGATGGGGTTTTTGAGACACGGTATATAGGCCTATTTATCAAATTACAACGTTTATCGTCGCGTATTGTTGAATGACGTTTCAGCAACCACTGCTGCCTTCTTCGGCACGACTGTCCACCAGGTGTCACAGTCTGAAAGTATTTTGCAGCCTCCAGTGTCGGCACATCTTTTCTTTTTCGGATTGCTCTAAATCCTATTTTGGCCCAGGTCTAAGTCTAGACTAAGCCATTAGCCTAGCCTATTTGACGCGTCGTTCTGCGAGGCTATCAGGTGGCTAATCTAGACAAATGACACAGGATGAGCGTCTTTTATCCTGATTTGCATTTCATGAATATGCAATTACAGTGTCGCCTCCGCTGTAACATCGGATTCTAGGATTCTATTGTTATTTTTGTGATAAGGACTGGAGTGGACAGACAAAAACACTAGACCGGTAGAGACTAGCCTATAGACCTTGTAAGCAATCGGGTGTTTCGCTGATGTCTGAAAGCACCGCTCATAACAGTCGACGGATCGTAAAGCAGTGTAAAATACGTAAGTAGGCCTATAGTGAAAACGTGCGACGGTCGTCAGAGAACCGTCGTCTTTTGGCGTACTTCTTTTTCACGTCCCACGATAGGGAGCCTAAGCCTAGGCCTACCCACTCCTCTGTCTGGCAGTGCCTGATAGGCTAGAGCTGCCAACTTTTCCACAGTGTTAAATAGGGCCTATGTGAACTATTGCATTATAAATAGCTGCATAACTCAAACGGCGCTACAAAGACCGAAATGTGCATGTAGCATAATCATAGGCAAAATTAGCCGACAAGTCTCTGCATTCACGTTGACAATTTCTCTATGCTATGGCGCGATAGTAAAATCTATATAAAGGGGCGTATAAACCTACGGAGCGACGCAACTGAACTGAACCTAACTGAACTAAACTGAAATGGTTTAGTTTTTGACGAACTGACCAATGGGCAAGCAGTGATGCATTATACATTAGGCACCGTCTAACGGCGTCGGTGACCACGCGAACGTACGCGTCAACGGTCAACCAATGACCAATGGACTCGCCCTGCTCGCCCGTTGGTCAGTTCGTCAAAAACTAAACCGTGTCAGTTCAGTTGAGTTTAGTTACGTCGCTTTGTACGCGCCTTAAGGAACAAGTACGTTATTTTATCACATCATATATAGGTCTAAGCCTAAGCCCTGTAAGTTATAACTAGCTTACTGGAAAAAGGCAGGAAAATATTATCTCGACCACCACCTCAGCCTGAATGTTCTAATAAACGGACCACCTTACTTATTAGACTATACGTGTTTCTTTTTGCAGGCGTTGAAAAGGTCTGTGTACACAAGTAGGGCCTAGTTGCCAACTCGCACCTGGTCCGAACAAGAGCATTATCGGCCTTTAGTGATGACAGAGACGATTCTAGACTATATACAGCAACGTCGTAGTTATAAAACTATACGGACCGAATTTTTGACATACATCTGCAAATTTCCTACAGCGGAAATTATGACCGCTTGACCATAAATTTCCCTTAGATGGTAGTTTTCAGCAACAAAGTTTGCATTTCAGACGAAAATTGTTACGACAGAAGACTTTCCTACAATTTTCTGAGTTATCTGACAGCCCAAAATTCAGAAAGGCGTGGGGCAGTTGCCCCCTTCCCGCCTGCCACGACTCCACTGTTGGTCGTGCAGTGAACCGGTTTCTTTGTACGTCCAAAGCACTTCTTGGATTTTTCAATTACTCTCTTGCTTAACTGGATGCGGGGATGGACAGTTTCATTGCTTGGCTGGAGTATTCGATCGATAGAGATGCGCACGTAATACCCTCAGCCTGCAGCCGTCTTCGTAGCATGATTAACAACCGTAACGCCGTCGTCCATTGGAGTACGCCGATGCATCTCATTCTGGAATTAGGACGGGAATAATGCTAAGCTAGCTAGCTACACTGCGGACGTGGGGCTAGTTTGCATCTGGCGACAAAGCGAGAGGGGGCGAGAGAGGGAGCTAGAGTGCATTGTCGTGTGGCTGGTTTATCGTCTGCGACGACGCAACTCGTCGACTCGACGGACGCGACTATTGAAGCGTGGCAGATGCAACCGAGGTGCCGCGAAGATACGATGGGAGCATAGAAGGCATGCAGTGTATCATTCATGTTATTAGCGCACAACGATGAAACCAACTCACACTAACAGGCTGATTCGCAACTCGTTGCGATACATCCAACTGTCGTCTACTTGTTTTTTTCTTACACATCTGACTATCGTGTCTTCTTTCATTTCCATTTATTAGATTGAGCTTAAGGTCTGGCCCTTTGCTGCGAGGTCTCTGTCGTCTGTCTGTCGTCTGTTGTAACAGATGTACTGTGGCTAAACGGCAGGTCGTGCCAAAAACTTTTACACATATAATTAGCTCTCTATCAAGGTTTTTCGCATGCAAAATTTGGGTGATGCAGTGCAAGGGAAACATTTTTACGCGCCAAAGCAGCTACTGCTTTCAGAGCGTCTTAGCCATCGCAATTCTGTCTGTCCGTCTATCCGTCACACGGGTGGATCAGTCAAAAACGGTGAAGCTAGAATCACCAAATCTTCGCCGTCGGCTGCCCGGAAGACTCTAGTTTCAGGAACCGTAAAGCTTTTCCATAAATTCGAAGGGGGTCACCCCGAACGAGGGAGCTAAATAAGAGGGGGTGGGCAAAGTTTGTGATTTTTGGCCAATAAGTCGTATCTCAGTAATGGTGCGAGATAGGGCCTAGGTTACTATTAATCACTAATAGGAAGTCGTACACTGGCTCTCGATTGGCGCCGAATTCAATGACCTTGAATGACCTTGAACGCCAAAGTAAAGGGTTTATGGATATTTTTGGCGATTTCGGGCTGCGACACAAATCTATATCATTCACAAGGTGCGATCCAGATAGAGAATTTGGTATTTGTTTATTAACTTAGCGTGAACACCCCAATTTTCAGCTAAACTATTGAACCGGAACTGCTATAGGCTTTCGCGCGTCTCGTGAGCATTAGCTCAAATTTCTTGTTAAATTTGGTGTTGAATGGAGCGGGTAGAAAAATGTGCCTTTTAACCGAAAACTGGTCGTATCTCAGAAACGGTGAAAGATAAAGTTTCTATTAATCACTAATACAAAGTAGCATAAACTTTTTTAATGACACAAAAATCATTGACCTTGGATGACCTTAAAGGGTCATTACGCACTCTGCTATGCCAATCGTGCGGTATTGTGGTTGAACGGTTAATCGTAGGTCACATTTGCTGGCCATCTTTGCTGGCCATCTTACACCCGCGTACGGTCGGCTTTCCTTAGCGACAGCTGAGCTTTTTGTTTTAAAAATATCACAGTATCATAAAGTAGAAAAATAAAGGACAATATAGAACTGGACAGCTATACACTGGCAGTGCTCTAACACCAGTCAACAACAATACAGATAATGTGTATCAGCTATTAGATACAAGAAAAGCCCAGCTAACGCAAAGGGGAACGCGCGACAGCGATGCATGCGTGAAGGCCCGGTGCGAACGAAATCTAAGCTCACAACGATATTTCATTTAGACTCGACGGCAGATGTCGCCTATAGCGCCATATCCAATGCATGAATTCCAATAGGCCTATTGGCTGAAAATCGCAAATTTCTCTTACCCCCGCTCATTTAGCGCCCTCGTTCGGGGTGACCCCATTCGAATTTATAGAAAAGCTTAAAGGTTCCTGAAACTAGAGTTTTCCAGGCAGCCGACGGTAAAGATTTGGTAATCCTAGCTTGCACCGTTTTTGACTGATCCACCCGTGTGACGGACAGACGGACAGACGGACGGACAGGTTACGATGGCTAAGACGTGCTACAGCAGTAGCTGCTTCGCGCATAAAAACGTATAATTTATTTGTCGTGCTTTGTTGCTTACCGCAAAAAGTGTTACTTTGTCTGGAAATGTCTCCAATAGATAGTTTTGAGTGCGAACTTGCGAAGTTCTTACTCGCCATCTACTTAGGCCTAGTCTGTCAGTTGCTGGTCAGTGGCGTATTTAGAATTTCGACAGAAAGGGAGTCTGGGGAACGAAGTCCCCCAGAAGCTGAAGCCTGATACATAAGCTAATGTTTGAAATGTTTGATGTTTGAACAAGCAAACTGTTCAAGATGTCAGCGCCAAGGTAGATGGGAACATAGCAGGTAATTGTGGCTGAGCGTCGCAGCAGCTGCAGCAGACGATTCGATGCTGTCTACGCGCGCTGATGCAGTTCTAGTAGCATAGCCTGGTAGACTGCGGTAGGTCGTTGCATCACGTTGACTCATGCAGTCTTGACGACAACAGCCAATTGATGTCATCGCTTCTGATAGCGCCGCGTCGCTTGACGACATGCCAGCCGAGAAGCATAAACTCGTGTGTCGCAAGCGTCACATCACGGCGTGGACTTTAGCCATTCTCAGCTGTATCACGACACTCTATGCTCGTTGTACCGATGAGTCGCTGAACAATGGGCTGTCGACTGTCAATATTTCACTCTACCTGCCACACCGACAACGACGAGAATCTGCTTCCGCCTGATCAAGAGTCCACCTCCGACCACAACTACTCAAAGAGGTAGGCGAGTCTTAAAAGTTGATTTTCGTTGCCGTCGTTTCATTTTTCGATTTTTGGCCGACTGCTAGGTCGAACCTTAGGTACGATGTGTCGTCTGTACGTCTTTCTGCATGTTTGTCTGTAACGCATCTATTGTGGCTAAACCGTATGTCGTAGGTGGTCGGCAATGGTACCGTTGGATAGGGTTGTCTATAAGCTGTCTATAGACTGTCAATAGTAAGCATATGTTCAGGCTTGCCGTGGATATGAAATTTCCCATCCATATCCATATCCATATCCACAGATTTTCCGTGGATACCCATGGATATCCACGGATATATCCATATCCACAGACGCCTAACCTGCGTACATGCAGCCCCCAATTTTTGCAAAATACAGCAGTGCAAGAGCGTTTATTTCCCC
>Ga0209367_1003816_pt1 | contig 20624 bp, 10 predicted proteins | sample WorMetLIZISLAND2_FD_187412 | JGI IMG/M metagenome (GOLD analysis project Ga0209367, IMG submission 187412) | Marine gutless worms symbiont microbial communities from Max Planck institute for Marine Microbiology, Germany - Olavius geniculatus... ...
TTAGTTTTCATTATTATTCTTCATTTCTTACCTTTTCAGTTTTTTTCTTATTTTAGTTGTCTTTACTTCATTCATTTTTCGAATTTTTGTCAGTTTTACATTTAGGACTATTTTTATTCTCAGTATCTCTCATTTCATTTTTCTTTTAAACATTTTAGTTCTTTTTAGTTTATGTGCTAGATTAAACTGACAGTGTGTTTGTCAGTTTTTGAGTGCAAATCTTCCATTGTATTGTATTGTATTGTATTGTATGCCTATAAAAACATCGCTTATAGTAACATAGCGCTGCTTTTACTACTGTAAGAGATGTTATAATTAAAAATTATAGAAAAGGTGGATTTCGGGAATTTTTTTCACAAAACGGGGGGATATTTTTTACTCCCAAAACGGGAATTCCCAGTGGCCCTGGTACAGGCAAAGGTTTGGCCAACGCCCGTTACAAGCTTGCTTTTTTTGCTTACTTGAAAGAACTGCCGCTTTTTTAGTGGTTTGCGTTTCTGTTTCTTCGTTAAAGGTTTTGTTTATGGTTGTTTAAAGGAAGAGTTTTCTTGGGGAATTACAATAGCAGTTTTTGCTATTGCATGCGATATTATTCGCATATATTGGCGTGCACTTTACTCTTCTCGTGTGAGTGGATGTGCGTCAAGTGCAAGATGCAGTGTTTGCATTTGTAACGTTGCTTAAATCTGCTAAATTATTTTATATCTGAAGAAACCAAAATGGCGGACAAACTCGAGCATCGTGGCTGAATTTTTACATGACCATTTTTCGACGTAGGGCTGTACAATCTTGGTGCAGTCCTGTTTCGTTGCTAATTAATAGTACTGGAGAACGCACAGGACATCACTGCAACTCATCAGTAATCAGTAATGTAGATAAACGGATGCAGGCTCACGAGGGGGTCGGGTAAAATGCGAGGCGCGAGGTGCGAGGAGGGTATAGTGCGAGGGAGCGTGTGAGGCGGCTCGCGATTGGTCGGCTGTAAATAGATTTCTCGCAGTTTATCCACCATTCTGAACACACAAGAACGAGTCAATGGATTACGGCAATACGGCCCTGCGGCCGCCAGTGTGCGACTTGCGAGCACGGTGAGATGAAAGGCACAAGTACGTTGCACGCCGCACGCCAAGTGCAATTCTAGCTTCATGGCCTCACAGCTCTGCGACTGCAGGGTCAGTGATCATCTCCACTTCCTGCTCTGAGCTGGCAGCAAACTGCAGACACCACACAGTCATTTGGATGGTATAAGCCACACCTCCGTTATATTGTTGAACCCGTGATCTAGCTATCACGAGTGTGGGTTTTCATGCATTTAACATGGTTTTTACATGTAAAAAAGTCCTTAAAATTATTGAGTTTCTTTCCGTTGTTTTTCCAGGCTCCGAAAAATCCTGGAAAACGAAAATTTTGGATAGTTAATGAATTTAATGCTAGTAGGCTAGCAGTTACTTCTTCTTCTTGTATCCAGTATGACCGAAACGTGTCGATTAACTTCTTGGTTGATCTCAGAGTAAAAACTCTTCACACATCAAAGGAAAATCTTCTGTTGTAAATTCAGTATCAAAACAACTGAACTGTGAAAACATCAGTTGTAGAGTTAAGACAACCGGAAACCAGTGTTGATAGTGCAAAAGTTGAAGCTTTCTTCGAGTTTCTGTTTTAACTGAAATAATGCTTCCTTTATATGTCTATCCTGCTTTCTGTTGATATTTTCTGACTGACTATAAGGTGCTAGTAACAATCTCTCTGTCAAATGTTTTTCTCCCTTCACCGATTCTAATATATCATTTACAGCATCTCTTAATTCACTTCTAGCTTCATGATATTTGGTACAGTTGAGCAAATAGTGTTCTGCAGATTCTCTGTCATTATCACAATCACAAACTGGAGTGTTGGATAATCCTGTTCTATATGCATCTTCTTTCAACATAGTATTGTGCTAGCAGTTAAACGCAAAGATCTCGAAGATATCTCTTACACAAGCCGAGTTATAGCCAATTTTGTGGTCAACAGCTCCGTAATTTTTGCGCACCCTTTTTAGGCCTCAAAATTACCCTGGGAGCAAACAGAAAAAATGGCAACATCATTTTTTGTTCTCTACTGTGTCAGAGATAAATAAACCATGTTGCCAAAAATCAATGTGAAAAAATGTTATCTTACATCAGCTCAAAGACTATAAGCATCACAGCATTATCCTACTGACGACAATTTCCTGCTGCGCATGTTCTGCTCCCCCACGCTGAGTTACATCACCTATTAACGTCAGTTAACGGTCGTCGCTTCTACAGATTAGATCAAAGCATGCTGCCACCTCCAGCCATTGTGCGCCCTGCGCCGCTGTCCTACACAGTGCGGGGGCCTTGCACACCGCCTCGCTAATTACTCAGTTCCTCAGACGAATTCATCGCACGCTCCGTCGCACTATACCCTCCTCGCACTTCCTGGCTGACTGCACTGTTGATAGACTGCTTCCCGGCGTGTGTTGAGCGTGCTGTGACCTTCATCTCACCCCACAGTGCAGACGTCAGACGCAAATTGCTTAAGCTTCTCCACAAATATATAAATGAAGTTTGAATGTAATCGGAATTTTAGCAGTTAAAATTCGAATTTGAAAAAAAACGAATTTAACATGCCTATTATATAATGTATGGGTAAGTGAGAGGTAGTGGGAGCGTATGCATTTCCATTTCCATTATGATCATAACATGGTCAAGACAGAAAAACCGTTCGGCCTAAGTATCACAGGCCCACAGCTGTGGCAATACTGTAACAGCCTTCCAGGTCATTGAGAGATTTTGAACACTAAGCTTCACACGACATGCACTTTTCAGCTTCGTATTATTCAATTAATGCATGCCAGTATTTTTAATTGTCAACTTCTGTGATGATTCGACATGCAAGCTATGGCGTGTTAAGTGAAATCTGATGTTGTATGTTCTAGGAGAGATACGAATGAGTCAGGCTGGAGGTAGAGGCCGGGGAAGGGCTCGCGGTCGAGCCCGGGGCGCTTTGGCTGAGGAGCCAGCACCAGGGTCAGTCCCGTCCGAGTCCCAGGTATGTGGACAATGTAGCATCAGTGGTACAATTAGAAATGCTAAATTTATTGACGCTTTGTAACAGATTGCATTAAATCGAAGAGCAAGGTTGAATCGGCATTGTGCAGATTGGGTCGTGTTTTAGACTACATGAGAGTAATACTCCATTTACATCATGAAGCAGACATGAGGCTCTCAACAAGCAGGCCTGAAAGAACCAAACATGGAGCAAAATTAGAGCAGATGTGGTTCAGGTTTGAGTATGCTTGCTTCATGTATGCTTTTTCGTGTAGATGGGGTATAAGGTGACAATAACAATCGGGAGTAATTCTTGTGAAAATAAGCTAGAGGTTGCAGATACTGACTGTTTTGTGTTTTTTGGTATTTCTCAGTAAGGTTGGTATTTGAAGCAGTCATACTTCAGAAGTAGTCATTGGTCAAGACATAGATGGTGATGAAGAATAATAGAGACACTAATAATCATACAAAATATTAGGTCAGTTAGCACCATGTCAGCGTAAAATTGTCGTGCACGAACACTATTGTGTTCTGGTTACCTGGCGTTATGTATGGAAGTTGATATGCTGGAAATGACTATGCATGAGCTGCTGATGACTATGCATAGTATGTTAATGAGCAGATGCAGGGTGTGACACAGCCTGCAGAGATGCAGGCTGTGAGTGGAAGAACGGTGCATCGTGGACCACCGATCAGGCCTGGAGGTGGCTCGGGAGAACCCGAACAGGTCCGACTATTTACTGTTTCATCAGTAAGTAAGTAAGTATTTATGCTGCTGTTGTCGTGGCACAGCCATTGTGAATGTTACTGTTAGTCATTTCATTTGATGTGTATTATACAACATTCTAGGCGGATGACATTCATTAAATGAAGCCACATTTGCTTGCAGCATATTCGCAATTGACAATTTATTGTTTATCAGTACTCAGTATCGGAACTTCTTACCGATTTGCAGTCACTTGTCTAAGTATTAATCCGGCCTGACACGGACCAACTGTTAATTGACACATGCATCATTATTAAGTTGAACCTTAAACCACTGTCAAAGGCACTCATTCTATTTGTAGTTTGTTAGTTTCACGTTTTTGTGTGCTTAATATGATACCGTATATCAATAGAGGTAGTTGTTGAAATGGTCAGCTTGTTTGGTGGATTTCCTGCGGAGCTGACGATAATTTTTTGGTATGAGGTATGCCTCGGTTTTCCACTTTTCTCTGCAAGTTTTGTGTTTCCTGATGTGTGTGGTCGCTAAATGGAGGAGTCAGTAGGAGCAACAGCAGCAGCAGCAACATTGGCAAAAGTATGCCATGATGGATGGCTTGATGGTTTAAGAACAGTGTCAGACTTAAAAGTGAGAGATCGTAGGTTTGATGCCAGTCTGGTCGCTATCAAGTGGCTATTACCTGGTTGCCGAGGGATGGGTGACTGCCTGCGGACAGGTAAACCATCTAGGTATGTGACCAGCCACTGATGTAAACTCAGCCTTCTATCTTTCCATCCATATGAAAATTGTGTACCGGCCTCTCTGGCTGGGGTTAAGGCGGGACACGTTTACCCGTGTTGGGTGACAGTTGACACTGCTTGATCCCATATGGCAGGTGATGCTTTGTAGCTTTACGTTGGGTTCTCATAAGAAGCTGTACACCATAGTTGATCTTTTTCTGCAATTTTCTACTGTTTTCGCTGTAATTTCTCTGTTTCCATGTATGTGTGATTTCTAGATGGAGCAGCAGCAGCAGTAGCGGGAGCAATGGTAAAAGTGTGTCACGATTTTTGCCTCATTGGCCTTTTTGGTCTTCTCACTATGAGTTGTGTGTATCTGTGGTTGCTAGACGGAGGAGGCTGCAGCTGCAGCAGCAGCAGCGGGCGCAATGGCTGCCGGGGGTCGTGCAGCGGTGCGTGGGGCAGGCGGGGAGCCCCGTCCCGGTGGCGGTGACGTTGGTGCAGCCACTCGTGGCATGGCGGGACTTGGACTAGGTGCTGGGGCCGGGCGTGGTGGCGGCCAGGCCAGACGTCGAGGAGCCTTACTCTTCATAGCGGAGCCACACACCAGACCGGCTCACATCACTGACAAGAGGGGTGAGTAGCGCCACCATTATGCCCTGTTCACACGATGCACACGTTCACACGTTGTGCGCTGGTCACGTCGGCTTCGTGAATGTTTGCCATACACCGTTTAAATGACAAGATCGGGGCAGTTCGACGAGCCGTCTTCGTCACGTAAATAGGGTATTACACACTTGTGTGTGTAGATAGGTGTGTGGAATTTTGCTTTACCTAATAATGATAATCCTGTAATTGTAGATTTTTGTGCGCAACAGCAGCTATTGCTGTAGCGCGTCTTAGCCATCGCAATTCTGTCCGTCTGTCCGTCCGTCTGTCACACGGATGGATCAGTCAAAAACGGTGCAAGCTAGGGTCACCAAATCTTCCCCGTCAGCTGTCTGAAAGACTCTAGTATCAGGAACCGTAAAGTTTTTCCATAAATTTGAAGGGGGTCACCCGAACGAGGGCGTGAAATGAGAGGGGGTAGGCAAAATTTGCTATATCCAGCCAATACGACGTTAGCAGAGCGATAGAGGCGACCTCTGGTGAGTACAAGTAAATAAAACACTATAGACACTAGCTGCGGGTCGTCTGGCGCTTGGCGCCTTCTGGTGAATGACTTAGACTTTGTTTTACTGTGTTTCAAACATGCACTCCGGCTGTTGCGCATTTCGGTTTGCGTTAGCAGATCACTTGTTTTGTTCGGAAGCTCGAACTTCACTTTCTTTGCTTTGGTTTGTTGTGCATATAGTCAGACACTATTAAACTCTGTTGCATAGATCAACTTATTAAGTTAGAATATTATTATCAGTAACACTGAAACTTATTATTGTATTGTTGTGTACAACTTGTAATGTTGACAAGTTTTGGTGATGTGACGTCGTTGGACTGGATTACCGGGATAGCTTCTTTTGCTAACAACAGATATCTCTGCCACTTGAGAGGTTTAAACCGAGAAGTAATCAAAAATTCTTCGTAAACTAATTTTGTGACAAAACTTCAATATTAAACAAAATTATAATATGCCATAAGTAAAATTCACCATTTACAGTACGTAAATAAATATTAATTAGCTATAATTCAGCCGAGTTGCCTTTATCTGCAGTGCTGCACTTTGCCATTTGAAGGTAGCATTCTCCAAGGACTTGACACAGGCTGTTCAGTGTTCAGTGATCTTGGAGATCCGTGACAACGTTTTTGCACATTGACTTAACAAGTTGGAATAAAGACAAAAGCATTTTGCATTTTTACACGCGAGAGCTAGCTAGCTAGCTGTAGCGCATATTAGCTACCAGTATGGTAATTCTGTCCGTCTGTCAGTCCGTCACGACCCGGTACCATTTCAAGACCAGTAGAGATAGAGATTTCGGGTTTTCATTGTATGATAGCTTAGTGTCTCTAGTATTTCGTGACAAAATTTCATGCCACTGGGTGAAAGGGGTCCTCACGAACGAAAGGGCGAAATAGGGGCACCCCTCTTAAAAAGACGTTATTCTACCGCTATTGGCTCGTCTATCATAACAAGCCCTGGCAACGAGCTTCTTAGAAATGTCAACATCGATGACCTTGAATGACATCGAACTCTCAAAATAAGGGGTTTTAGTGAATTTTTCGCGATTTTGGGCTGCGACACGCATTTCAAAAGTGAATTGCGGCGAAATGGCTGGAGATAGACCAAGACAACCTGTGTATGAAATTTTCAGCATTGAATGTAGATTTCAGTAGTCTTAAGTTCCTACCCTCTAGATTCAAAGAGGCCTGCACACGCGGGTGTCAAAAAGGGGTACCCTTCTAAAAAGTGTTTATTTATCCGCTGTTGTCTTGTCTAGCGTGAAAATGGTTGCAGATAGGCACAGACATGCTGCTTATCATAACAAGCACTGGCGACAAGCTTATTAGAAATGTCAACATCGATGACCTTGAATGATCTTGAACCCTAAAAACAGATTTCTTGTTTTCTGTACATATTGTGTCACTATTTAAAGTTTAAAGTAGTGGTGACTGGGTTAAAACCACACCTTTGGCAGTGTCAAGTTTATTTTTAAAAAAAGGTAAAGGTGGGTAAAGTTCTTCATGAAAAACCCATCGGAGAGCTACGGAGTGTCACCTGCCATTCGACACAGGTGAATGTGCCCCAGATTAACCCCAGCTAGACGGGCTGGTATTGAATCTTACCCCTGAGGGATGGAAGGCTGAGTTGACCATGTACATTGGCAGTGTGTACTGTACGTTTCAGGGACGAGCGGAAATCCGATCACCGTGGTGTCGAACCTGTTCAGACTGGAGCGTGCTCCCAACTTCCATCTCTTCCAGTATAGAGTGGACTTCAATCCAGAGGTCCCCAGCAAGGGCATGAGAAAGTCGATGCTCAAAGAACACGTGGACCTGATTGGAGCCATCTACCAGTTTGACGGAATGACGCTCTTCTTGCCAATTCGCTTGGAGAAAGATGTACGGAGTGTCCGCTTACCATCATTGGCATCATTCTTTAAATTTGATAGTAACATAGTTTTCAAAGTGGCTTTGGTATTAGGTGACAGTATTGAATCATTTTTTTTTTGCAGACGGTATGGTTAAAATTGGCATTTTTTGTCATTGGATTTGGTACTTTGAGGGCTAAGTGTTGTCAGTCAGGTGCACCAGTAAAATTCATTGGTGAGTAAATCAGTGCAAGCTGTGCCATGTAAATATATCTGCCAGAGAAGGAGTTTAATGTGACCTGGTGTGTATCCAATCCATTGGTTTGGAAAGGAGACCAAGGTTCCGAACAACAGTTGCTAGAACTGTAATTTGCTTGGCAAAGGTTTGACATTCGTGATAATAATTTGAGTTCTGCAATGTATTCCGTGGATTGCGTACACAGACCAGTGACCGTGTTGTCAGTGCTGAAGTACGACTCGGAGCCGGCTCTCTACCTCTGCTGCTGCCGCTTGTCTAAACAAGACGTTTCCATTTCTTTGGGCATGTGGCAAGGATGGGCGACTCGTGTGATCCTGTTCATTGCCTTACACCTTACATAGATCGATCTGTGGGCTCCCCATGCAAGACTGGAGGCGTCGCCTTGGACTTGAATGAATGAATGAATATGTCAGTTTCTATAGCGCTCAATTAGAGAAGGCCTCAAGAGCGCTCGCAGCTAAATAAATGAGTTTTTTAGTTTTTTCACAAATGTATCTCTGGATAGTGATGAAGTGGGCAGGTCGATGGGAGGCCAGTGGCCAGGCCAGCCACGGCAAAGTCCCTTCGACCGATCGTGGTCCTTATGCGCGGCATCACGAGTGCCCCGCTGTTTGCCTTCCACGTCTTGGCTAAGACCCTGTAAGGCTTCCGATCTTTTAGCCACCCAATCACGTACTGAGCTCAGCGTGGCAATACGCCATGATCGAGGACGATGGAGGTCTCTATGGCCCAGTCCTTGCTTGCTTGTTATAAGTGGAATCGCGACAGGGTGGCAATTACCCCCTAAGTTTTAGACTGTGGAAAAATTGACCCAGAATCTTCTTCAGAAAATTTTCGTCCATTTGACACTGAAAAACCTCTACATTGATAGATTTAGCCGTGAGCAAATTAGAAATTTTGAGCAGTTCTGATCTCCTCTGTCGGAAATTTGCTGCGTTTGTGGGAAAATTGCATCTCCCTGCTCCGCCTACTTTTTGAATATTCATGATGGCCATTGCTGCTGCTTGTGATGGTGTGTGTGTTTTGGTAGAAAACGGAGGTGACTTCAGTGCGCAGGACGGATAGCACTCCCATCGTGCTGACGATAGCGTTCACCAACGAGATCCCACCAAGTGCACCCAACTGTATCCAGTTGTACAACATCATCTTCAAGAGGTCTCCGCTCTTCTTGTTTATTTCTCTCGGGGTTTTCATGCCTCCTGGAATTTTTTGCTGGATTTTCCAGTATCCGGAGAGTTAGCTAAGTCTTGGAAAATGAGTTTGCTCCGTAGAAGTCTTGGAGATCAAAGCTTAATATCCTGGATAGTCATGGAAAATGAAAATACTGATTAGTTCATAACTTTTTTGTGGGTTCAAAGTATAGCATCAGCAAATGTCCAACATATGTAGCACTTCCTTGCTGAAATGCAGTGGTTTTGAAATGCTTAGCTATTTACATGCCATTGTGCTATTTTTTTACAGCAGTTAGGCAAGTGTTTGTCTTTATTTAGTCATTGGCGTGCTCCAAAAAAGTCCTGGAAAAACGTTTTGACAGTCCTGGAAATTATTGTCAGGAAAAGTCTGGGAACTCTTTCTTTGTTTCTCTACTCATTTACATTTGAATAATGGTTTTAAAAACCCAGGCTTCTTCAAAAGCTATAACTTGCATTTTTCTACTGTTTTTTGGTGATAGAGATGATCAGTTGAACCTGTTTTTTGAAGGTTCGACTTGTTGTGTTTTCAGATTTTCGTGGGTTTTGGATTACTAGAATACGCACTGCTAGTTAGCTACCAGGCTTCCACATCAAGTAAATATCCATAAATTCCCATATTGTAGGTTCAAAAGTTTGAAAACTTGACGGTACCATAATAAGATATTTCATCATTATTGGGGGGAAGGAACTGAAATTGGCTCGGTGGTTTATTTGTCCATGGTTTATTCAGTATGTTTGCCCAATAAAATTTGCTGTCTGGGTTTTTAAGGGTATGTGTTCGAGCTCCACACCTTGTAGAAAGATGATGGTGTTATGCATCTGTAAGAATAAGCGTCTGCCTCTTTTTATGGGGCCGTCCTTCCTAGAAGGAGGCCACATCATGTATCGATCCGTCTGTCCTGTGCCTACTTCTTTTTACGTATCGTTTTAGGTACGTGAGCCTTAACTCGTACAGAAAACGAAATTCCCATAGTGAAGATACTGCAAGGACGGCCCCATAGCGGGCGGCCCTCAACGCCGCACCCGCTTGTTTTTTGTTCATCATTCTTCCGTGATCATCTCAACCTCTGTCATCATCACCACTCTTGTTGTCCGTCATCCCATTATTCATTCCTTAAACGTCTCTTTCTCAAATCCTACCCTCCATAGACATATAGCACCTCTTTGGACTGATTTCACGTTGGACATCTGGATTCTGGACTTGCTTATGGCTTTCTTTCTAGTTTCATTTTTTCTAGTTTCGGTTATGGTTATTTCTATCCCTTTTAGTTTTGTTTGATCTCTGTCTTTTAGCTGTCGTAGCCGTGGAACTGTTTTTGGATTTTTTCATGTTTCACATCACATTACCCCTCTCCCCCTATTTCAGATTCTCTTCTTTCATTGCATTTCAAACATTTTTACCTCCGCCAAGGAGGTAATGTTTTTGCCAGACTGGTTTGTCTATGTGTTAGCAAGATAACTCAAACAGTTATGGACGGATCTTTCTGAAATTTCGAGGGTATGTCGGGAATGGCACAAACTACCAGTGATTCAATTTTGGGGGTGATTTGGAAGGAATCCTGGATTCTGGATCACTTTGAAATTTTCGTTACCATTGCTTTCAATGGGGCATAAGGGAAACCGCTGAAAAAAATAAGATGGTGCTGCCACCTAGCGAACAACATTGCCTTGGCGGAGGTGTGCGGGCTTTGACTGCTTTCTAGTCTTTTTAGTTTGTGCTATAGAATAAACTGGCGGCTTGCCGGACTGTCTCCCGGTTCAAAGTGTCTGTTGTATTCTGTGGTATTGTGTACAGGATTCTCCAGCAGAATAATCTCAAGATGATTGGTCGTAACTACTACAAGCCACAGGATGCAGTGAGGATTCAGCAGCACGGGTATGACACGCACTCCTGATTACAGATTAGCATGTATACACTACGTGAGTTCATGTTTCGTCGAGAAGTAGGATTATTGCTTCGGTCGACACTTTCTCTTTGAATAAATACCAAGATAATCGGAAACATGAACTGAAGTTAGAATTTGGTGTTATCTTTCTTCCAAGTACCAACATTTCCGATTATCTACCAGATAAGAAGAAAGATGATCGGAAACGGCAGCTAACAGCAAAGTTAATCCGAGCATTACCGATTAACACCAGACAGCTCCAATGCAAAAGAATAGGTGTATTTTCTTAATCCCTAGCGATTAGAAACTTTCTAATCGATTTTCAGTTCACTTTTTAATCTATGGATAAGAAGTAAGTTAATTGGATTTGGTTCTTAGCTGATGTCAGATTAAGCGGATGCCGATTAGAAAAAAGATAATCCTACTTCTCAACGAATCATGAACTCACGTACTGTATCGAAAAAAATATGCACACCTGCTACATTTTTGAATTACTCCCAAGAATCCCGGTTCAGTATTAACTGATTTTGGTTTGAAAGTAGCTATATAGTTAGCACGTATCGGTGATGTTGTAAAAATGTTAAAGAGCAGAGTATCGGCTGGGGTTTTTCTGTGGCGCCCGCAACTGCGTGGTATTACACCGCAACGAAACAACAACAAAATTTCAATTAATTAAACATTATAGCATTAACAAATTGTCGATTATTGACATCGTGGCTGTCAAACTGCCTATATTTTATAGAAGTCGGACTGCTCTTTTTTTCTCAGACACCACGGTTGGTTGTTGGCATGGCGTAGCGTAGCTGGTAACGTGTTTCGGATGAAATGAAGTTACTCTACGCTGGGCCTGGTTAGTACTGCGATGGGTGGCTGCCTGCGGGCAGGTAAACCATCTCGGTGCGAAGCCTCCCAGCTAGATCGACTCAGCCTTTTACCCTCCGTGGGACGGTAAAATGAGTAGTAACTCATTTGTGGGTTACGGAAAGTGGTGACCTTAGTACAGCTGACTGGGGCTGCCTAGCCGGCCGCTGCGCTAGCCTGTGTCTGCAGGCTGCACGAGGTGGCCGTGGCCGTGTGGCTCTTGTTAGTGACGGAAAGTGCATTAGAGGCGATTACGCGAGATGCGCTATGCAAATCGACACCTTTACCTTTTTTCGGATGGTAACAACAGTAGTACAGTGTATGGGTGGGTTTGGCATGCCACCAATACAACTGAGCTGTGTCTGCAGCTCATTGCTGGCTCAGGGCTTAGAAACTAAGATGAGTGGCACCCTTAGCCACTGAGCTGTTATAGCCTGATAGGGTTTTGGTTTGCCGACAAAAACTTGCTTTAAAACACCCGGCATGTACTCGAGAATGCGTATTGCGCAGATTTGCATGCTAAAAGTAGACTGCCATCTGTAGCAGCTTGTGTCAATTTATTTAAGTTGAAATATTTCATTTTCCAGCATTTAAACATAGATTTCGACGATCCACGTCTCGATTTTCTAGGCTCCAGGAAACCTGTGCATGATGGCATCAAAGAATGATACCCCATAAAAGTCGTTATTTCATCGTTGGCCAATCTTTCATGAAAACGGTTGCAGATTAGCATGGGCATGCTACTTATCACAGCAAGCACTAGTGACGAGCTTTTCAGTCGTATCAACATCGATGACTTTGGAAGGTTCTGAACTTCCAAAATAATCGGTTTTTATTATTTTTTGCGATTTTTGGCTGCAGTGCACACTCCACAAATGAACTGTGACGAAATGGCTGGAGATAAGTGACAGTTTGCAAACGGGAAATGTTATAGGCTTTCGTGCGTTTCATGAGCATTAGCTCAGATTTCTTGTTATTTCTTATTTTCCACTTTTCCGCAACTGGACAGTGGATCATGACCAAAATTGGAAGGAATGAAGACCCTTACCTGGAAGGAAGTGAGGCCAAATTCCAGTGTGATCTATTACGTTGAAGGGTTTTGTTGCGAGGGGCAGTGTGGATTTTTCCAATCAGGTCTACGGCGCCATGTGGCCTTACATTCGGCTCTGCTCCAAATTTCTGGTTAGGATTATTTACAGGACGATGGTACTTATGTTGCTATGCAGGCTGGAGGTGTGGCCTGGTTTTGTGACGTCCATTCTCCAGTTTGAGACCAGCTCGATGCTGATTATCGATGTTTCACACAAAGTGCTGCACTTCCAGACGGTGCTCGATGTCATGTACGACGTCTACAATAGCTGCCGTGGGGCACCCAACTTCAAGGAACTCGTTGCCAAGAAGATTATTGGCCAGATTGTACTCACTCGGTCTGTATGGATATGATATATATTGGTGTCACTTGTATCAAACATGCAGTGGCTATTGGCTGGAATGTGACAATACTATGATTTTGAACTAATGAATGTGCTAAATGTAAAGCCATTTAATATTACAGTACAGTTCTTGTAAACTTGCATAGAATGGCTGATAATATGTTGGTAATTAGTGGCAGAGAACTGGATGACATACTTTTACAGTTTTTTTAGTTGCACGGAGTGATGCCTGAAAGTTTGACCGAGTAATATATTGCGAGGACTTCAGTTAGCTGAAATTGAATATGACTACAATGAGATCTGATAGGTCATTCACTGTTGTATACAAAGTAAGGCAAGGTTAAAGCAATTATAACAAATGCTGCAGAATCTTCACTTCTTCGGCATATGTGAGATGTCGAATGGGTGTATGTGAGAGCTACAGTAACAAAGGATTCTTTTGCTGACTGATAGATTCATTTGTTGATTGGCTTATTCAGTGCTTGCCTTATTTACTGCCTAGCTGATTTATAAAATTATTATCTTCGCCAAGTGTGAACGTAGTGAACATTGGAGGAGATTAAGAGATTGGTCATTCTGTTCGTGTTTCCATCGTTCTGTGTACATGATGACTAATAATAGCAATGACGTCATTGCACCAACAGCACAGGCAGCAACGCCGGCTGTTACTTTTCCCTCCCTCCGCAAAGCGGCTCTTTCTTCTCCCTCCCCTTTCCTTGTTGTATCGTGTAGTTGTAGGTGTTGTTGTATTTGTAGCTGTAGTTGTAGTAGTAGTAATGTTTAAATCACTTCACTTGGTGGAGATATGCACTGTCACGAGCACCTTCTAGTTGATCATTTGATTACTTGCTTAATTTCACGGATTGATTGGGCTGCTCTTAGATAGTAAAAAATCTTGTGCTTTGTTTGTTTTCTCATTTGTTTTTGTTTTGTTTTTCTGATTTTTTTCGCTTCTCCTTCGAAACGGACTGAGGACCAGGACCAAGAGCAAAATATGTGCAAAGGACGACCCTTACCTTGAAGCAATTGAGGCCAAATTTCAGCAAGATCCGTTGAGGGTTTTGGAGGAAGAGGCATTTTGCCACATTTTTGATCGATGGCTTGACAAATCATCAGCCGTTGATTAAGACAGTCGGACTTGCGGCGAGGAGCAGCTTCGCATTTTGCCGTGCTGCAGATTTTTAGTTTGTTCGATGTTGTAGTAATCTACATATGGTTGTATTTCACACAGCTACAACAACAGGACATACCGCATCGATGACATCGATTGGAGCCAGTCGCCAAACTCAAAGTTCACCAAATCTGATCGCACAGAAATTTCCTTTGCTGACTACTACAAGCAGGTTATTAGCACTAGCTGGCAGCTATGAATATTATATTTGGCTGTCTGTTCACATTGTAGGTCAGTGTCATATTATTTAGTCTGTACGCCAGTGTTTTTCAACTTTTTTGCTGCAGCGGAACCCTACATAAGTGTCAAAATCACTCACGGAACCCCATGGCATGCAATGATCGGTGAGTCCAGTGGCGTAGGCAAAGTGGAATTTTCAGGGTGTCTGGGGACCGATGTCCTCAGCGGAGTCGAGAGGCAGAAAACCTGTGGGAGTCTGGGGCAAAAAACTGAAACGCTGACGAAAAAGCAGCAGGCAAAAAAACGTGTTTAATTTTACCGTATTAGATAACATTATTTAGCATTTTTATTTCACTCGTAACCAAAAACACTTTACGAGGCGGTTGCCAATGGCCCAAAGATTATCATTGAATCTTTTACGTTTTTACGCCCACGGACAGCTCAGGGGGTTTGAAACCCCAGCCAGTTGCGCTAATGGGCGAAACATTGTGCTTGAAAAATATAAAAGTTTTTCAATAAATGGACACACGATTTGTCAGCACTGACACCAATAAGTTAAGTGTTCAGTGTTCGATGCAAATATTCTAACATTGCTAGGTTATTATTATTTTTAATGATGATCTGTGGAACCCTTGACAGATGCTCGCGGAACCCTGGGGCTCCGCGGAACTCCAGTTGAAAATCACTGCTGTACGCTACTGGAATTTCGTCTGCATTCTGTCAGATGTCAAAATAAACACAATGAATGAACAAATGAGCATGATGATGCATTTGTTATTCCGTTTCAACTTTAAGCAACTTGCTTACTTCAAAAAGCTGGTGGGAAGTTTTTTTTTGTATAAATGCATCTAAAAGAACCCATCTTGAATCAGATTGTAGTTCATCGTTCCACTAATAATGAAACATCTCATTGCTTAAGCTTTTGACACGAGTCACAGCTGAAGAACGATTGATCATATCAGTAGACAGTTCTTAAAGTGGGTGTTTCATATTGGTGCCTGCTTGTGAAATGCAATGCACTTCTGAGAACTCTGTATAGTAGTCAACTAATTTAAATTAGTCAGATAATAGTCGAGTAGTCGGCATTTTAATAAGATAGTAGATCTACTAGTAACTTCGTCAGTAGCGGCAGCACTACGGTATGTAGGCATTTTCACATATTTCCAGATTGATGGATGATTGAAACGTGGTGGATGTTCTTGTCTGTGCTCTAAACAGACGTATAACAGTACAGGACATGAAACAGTGCGTGAGTGAGTAGGGCTTAACGTCCCGCCCGACACAGTATAGGTCATTTCGGGGGAACGGCCTTTCTGGGCAGAATACTTGTCCACATAATAACGAAACAAAACGTTTAACCTTTACACAAAGTTTAACCTTTATAAAACACGGAAAACGGGCCGGTTGTGCCGGTCTCCATTGAATGATACTAATCAGTAGTGTGTATGATTGTTGACTGTGTTCTGTACCTCTATGATGTCATCATGCATGATATGAAATGTCCGATGCTGCTAATTATGCTTGAGGCCATTAACATCAATAGTAACCTCTGGACTGGGTGTACCAGTCTGTTTGAATGATATGAGTTTTAGTATGTACGGTTGTTTTGACTAAGTTCTGTGCTGTGTACAGACGTACGACATCACCGTACAGGACATGAAACAGCCGATGCTGCTGAGTATGCCGAAACCCAGGGACCGCAGACGTGGGCAGGACACTCCGCTCTGTATCATGCCCGAGCTCTGCTCTCTCACAGGTCTGTCATTTCCACGCACATATTAATATTCACAATAATGATATGATAATACTAGATCGCAGTCAGAGATTGCAGACCTCCGCCAACGCCATGTTGTTCGCCAGGTGGCATCACCATATTCGGTTTGGCAGCGGTTTGCCTTATGCCCCATTCAACGCAATGTTAACAAAAATTTTAAAGTGATCCAGAATCCAGGATTCCTTCCGGATCACGCCCAAAATTGAATCACTTGTAGTTTTTGCCATTCCCAACATGCCCTCAAAATTTCAGAAAGATCCTTCCAGAACTTTTTGAGTTATCTTGCTAACACACAGACAGACGGACAAACAAACAAACAAACTCCGGCAAAAACATAACCTCCTTTGCGGAGGTAATTGCTATTCAGCTATTAAACAGTGCTTCGACTAGTTGTGGTCCGTCAGGTGTTGCCTCTGAAGATCTGGATTGCTAGCCATTTAAAAAATGTGCTAATGCCTGTGCTTCTGCACTGTCGAAACCACTGATTCAGAAGACGTAGTCACGCTATCGGCATTGTACATTTTGAGTGTTTGGTCTGATTCGTTAACCTCAGGATTTTGCTGTAATCTAACTATAATGGGCGGAAAGTCTGTCTTTCCGTCAGCCCCCTCTAGCGCCTTCCCTGTTGCACGGTCGCCGACCCGACCACAACATTTGAGTTCTTGGGCCTTAGGTAGGTGCCCCCACCTGCCCCAAGGGCAGCTTGGGGGGGCTGGGGTTGAGTTGCCGGTCTTCATTCCCCGCTGATTCTGCCAAGTCCATCAGCTTAGTGCATCGTGTAGTGCTTCATGGCGGAAAACTCCTGCCCATATGGCGTGGTGCTTCTAGTAATAATACTAGTAGAAGTTATCATATGCATCTTTATAAAGTGCCATCTATGGAGTTACTGAGGCACTCTACAATGTATTTCAGTCCAACGAGTAGTCGATTGTACATTGTAGTACTTTTTTGCTTATCTCGTATTATTCGTTGTTTTTTGACATTTGATTCGCTTGCATTGCAAATAGGCATTACTCACTCGGTGACTGGAGACATCTTGTTGCAGAAGATTTACTTGCATTTTGTTACTAGTGAAATGTTGAGAATGACCTACAGTGCTCCGTGCATTGTGTCCAATTCTCTAGCTATTTTGACTTTTTTAAGAAAACGTTTTTTTCAGCTCTGTCGTTGGTAGTGTGCTGCATACAGGCCTGTCAGGCGAAGAGACCTCAGAATGATGAAAGATGCGAGTGTTCAAACATGCATCGGTCCGGCCATTAATGACCTTAGATGTGACCTTGAATGACCTTGAACATGTTGCATGCAGATCTTGGACAAGGTGAGGGCAGGCTTCAATGTGATGAAAAACTGCGCTGATCAACAACCTTGGATGCCCTTGAATGTGTGTCTTTGGTTGTCCTTGGGTGTGACCTTGAACATGTTGTATACAGGTCTGTCGAACAAAGTGAGGACAGACTTTGATATCATGAATTATTTTGCAGTGCATGCTTGCGTTCATCCTGCTGATAGCGACTTTGGATGCCCTTGAATACGACCTTGAACATGACTTTGGATGTGACCTTTGATGACCTTGAACGTGTTGTATACAGGTCTGTCGGACGAGGTGCGAGCAGACTTCAACGTGATGAAAGACCTTGCGGTGCATACTCGCATCGGGCCAGCTGATCGAGTCAAGCGACTGCAGAGATTTATTGATGATGTCTCCAGGTCAGTGTTGACTAACAGACTGTTTACACGATGAAGCTGGTTTGACGAGCGCTGGTTGAGCTTGCTTGACGAGCTGGTTAATATGTACGGATTAAACTGTCATGGCTCACCAAGCCAGCTTTTTACAGTGCTTGACAAGCTGGCTTGGCTTATCAAGCTAGCTTTATTGTGTAAACAGGATATGAGTTTTCGATGTTGTCATTGTTTTCAGCCACTTCACTTCACAGTAGTTCTGCAAAGCTGTCATGCATGTTTTTGTTGCTTTTATCAATTAAAGCTGGCGTGGTTATGGGCTAATGAATGGTAGAGACAAAATGTTTGTAGACTTGTCTGCGGACTTAATTAAGTAGTTTTATGTGAGATGGAAAAATCAGCCAGCCATCAAATTTCAATATTGTATTCAAGCGTCAGAACTGGCATTTGTACTCCATTCAATATAGTATGACAAATAGATGATAGTACTGATAGTAATGACCATGGGAAAATATTATCACGTGATATCGAGATAAAGTCAGCTTAACACACAATATACTAAGAATCGGTATATGGTTGGATTAGTCCAGTTCTTGATGACTTATCATATAGCGCCATAAACATATCGTGTCTGCGACGTAAATGCCTAATTAAACATTATGCGTGACAAAGTTCAGTTGTTGTTTGGACGCGTTGCTTAAGGCACATTCATAGCGACGTAACTGAACTGAATGAATAGTGCCGGGGCTCTGCGGCCTATGGCTGCGCACATACATGCCAACCGGTGACCAGTGTGTGCACTCTGCTTGCCCATTGGTCGGTTCGTCCAAAACTAAACCGTGTCAGTTGAGTTCAGTTACGTCGCTCCGTATGCTTCTTTACGCAGTGTTGAACCTGGAAGTTATGTCTGTGAGTGCGTTCTGCGGTGCAGTAATCAGGAGTCTGTCGCGGAGATGCGAAACTGGAACCTGCAGTTTGCAACGAACCTTCTACAGATCGGTGCTCGTCACCTACAACCGGAGATGCTTTTCCAGAATCGTGACAAGGTCCAGGGGGTAACATTATCTGTGTTTCTAGTGGTCTACTGGGGTCTAACGTGTTAGGCATCAGATGAGATAGTCTTATGTTGCAGAAGACAAACATATTTGCTACCGGTTGTGTATTGCCACTTTTGAAGTTTTCGTCTGCTGTGCCGTCAGCAAAAAAAATTTGCTTACAGCTACTGCACTCAGACTGTGATAGGCTTGGACACGAAATTAGCATATTTATTATATATATATATATATCTATGGGCCTGCCTATCTAAAAACCAAAACTGTTGTGGTTGTCAAAATGCTGCTATTATTAGTGGTTCTAGTAGTAGTGGTATTAGTACTAGTTGTGGTTGTAGTAGTATTAGTAGTTATAGCAGTTGTAGGTGTGCATCTGGGTCACCTGTCGGAAATGCCGTACAAGGCCAGTAGGCCACTGAAAAACAGAACAGGAATGTGCAGTAGTTGTTATTTCAGTAGCAGCAGCTGTGGTAGTATTGTGTATTACCTTGGTTTTATTGAAAATTTGATTTTTATTCCAACTGTGCAAAATTTGTGAACATAGGTTAACATTTGATAAAGCTATCGCCAATTATGTGATCGCCTGTTTTTGAGGAACGTGGTGTGCTGGTGGAGGTATTACGTCAGTCAGTATTGATCTGGTACAGTGTTGGAATCTTGGTCTTAATATCAAGCCATCAAGTCCCATGCTCTTGGTCGTGCTGTTTAGACACATGTGCCTGCCATTCTCTCTCTCTCATTCCCGGTCAGGGGGGTGGGTGGGTCATCGTCTCGATCCGCTCCAAGAAGTTCCAGAGGCATCGAGGATCCGTGTTAAACTTTCCTTCTGGCCAGACGTCCCGCCGGCTTCGTCGTGAGCTGGGCACTGACGAGACAGTAGAGCCTCGTCAGCGCCGTTGCAGTGTGGACAGGTGGCAGAGTCCTAGCGTCCGATACAGTGCAGGTATCCTGCCAGCAACGGAGAATGACCAGTGCATAGTTGGGCCACTGTAATACACTGGTCCGTGGCCCAATCTCGTTGCCAGCGCTGGAACTGGTTGACAATGCCAGCGAGCACCGTATGGATTCTGGCATGTGTGTCGCTGCGATACCTGTCGTCAGCGACACTCTGTTGATGCCGTTTGATGGCCGTGCTGGCGGAAATGAAATCCATAGGTGCCGAGGACTGTGGTAATGAAACAAACCTCAGTTTGCTTCAAGGTCGGCTTCAGTGTTGCCTTCCAGACCCACATATCCCAGCAGTGTCTGGCAAGCCAGAAAATTTTGCAGAACTTGAGTTGTTGGGGTACAATCTCACCAGGGAAAATGGCTTTTTGTTGCATTTACTTAATTTACTTTGCTTTACCTTCTGGGCAGGTATGTTGTTACATCTGCCCAGAACTGAGGTCGTATCAGTTTGACCCAGTGCACGTCCCCAAAAAGTCTAAGTAATCAAAGGTTACGTAAACGGCTGTGAAGTCGAAATCGTCATCATCATCGTCATCGTTTTATTTCGTTCATAGACACATGGCATGGCATTTTAAAGGTCACAAGTAATGAACTGGAACGACAAGGTTGAAACAACACTGACAGCCGCCCATAAGCCTAAATAATACAAAACACATGCAAAATAAACG